>Ga0208813_1000314_pt1 | contig 40083 bp, 37 predicted proteins | sample MalvireepMed_904_FD_184250 | JGI IMG/M metagenome (GOLD analysis project Ga0208813, IMG submission 184250) | Marine viral communities from the Global Malaspina Expedition - Malaspina viral metaG DeepMed_904 (SPAdes) (version 2) | ecosystem: Environmental > Aquatic > Marine > Oceanic | place... | reverse complement strand
AGGGCGCTTCCAGGCCCAGGCCGAGGGTCAGAATCTGGGTGCCGTCCATGCCATGCCTCCTGTCGTCGTGGAGGTCATATCCTGGCCCAGCTCAGGGGGCGAATTCCACACCCAACGACGAAGAGCCTTATTTTCCCTCGCGTACTGCAATAACAGCTCCTTATTCAGAGGTTTAGTGGGCGATATTGCAGGTGTGGTGAATCAACTCATCAGAGGCAACTATGAAACAAGAACGCATCGGGTTTATTGGCCTCGGCTTAATGGGCAAAGAGATGGCCAGACACATCTTACGCTGCGGTTATCCGCTAACAGTTCTGGCCCATAGAAATAGATCCCCTCTTGAAGCGCCATGCCAGGAAGGCGCGACGGAAGTTAGCACTCCCGCAGAGATGGCAAAAAATAGTGATATTGTTTTCATCTGTGTACAAACATCGGAACAGGTTAGCGAAATCGTTAGCGGTACTGAAAGCTTAATGGATGGAATAAATACATGAAGGGCTTATTATTGTCGACTGCTCTACGGCTAATCCTGAAGCAACGGAGCGCCTTGCGAAAACGGTAGAACGTCAAGGAGCGATACTCGTGGACGCGCCTTTAGCACGCACACCCCGCGAAGCTAAAGATGGACGGCTAAATGTTATGGTGGGTGGCGATGCTTCTACAGTGTCACGTATTACGCCAGTCATCGAAAGTTTTGCGGAAAACATTTTTCATATAGGCAAGGTTGGCTCAGCACATAAACTAAAACTGATTAATAATTTTCTCTCCTTAGGAACTGCAGCTCTAGTCAGTGAGGCAGCCACTATGGCTGCTGGCATGGGTGTTTCACAAGACAAACTGCTGGAAATTTGCTCACAAGGAGGAGCTAACAGCGCGATGCTTGCTCCTGTTATGGAATGGGTACTACAGAAGGAGTGCACAAAGTTACAGTTCAGCCTTGGTAATGCTGAAAAAGATATGACTACCTGACTGAAACGTTAAACGCCTATCAGCTATCCCCTCATATGCTACCACCACTTTGCGCGTTTCTTGCGTTTGCTCGAGACGACCTGGGGGCAGATCGCTTCGTCCCCCAAGCGTACGACAGCTGTATAAAGCGGAATAACATTGTTTGCGATTGAGGCCACTTAGATGGCTGCGGGACTACCTTTTTTCATATGAAGCCTTAACTCGATAAACGCTCCGGTAGTCCCACAGTAGGTGCGTGCCCCGCAATGACTTGAGCTAGGAATATACCTAGCCTTGGCTATTAGCCATTAAAAAACAGGGTCAGCACATAACCTAAGGAAGCTCAACGCTGCGTCCTAATGAGCTGAAACTATGCTCAAGTCCCAATGCGGCGGCAGTGCCTGCCAATACGGCTTGAGCCGCTAAAAACGCTTCGCGAGGGCGACGCAAGCGAATGCTCTCCATCAGTTGACGATGACGCTCTAGGCTCTCATCTGGATCTACGGCGTTTTCGTTGGACATCGAAACCAGCATAAAAATAGAGGGCCGCAGAATATGCGATAGCTGTGCCCATACGATATTGTGAGTCGCTTTGAAGATCGCTTCGTGAAAAGCAACGTCGCATTCGCTGTGCAGTCGCCGCTCCTCTTCGCAGGTGGCATTGCGCAGGTTCTGCCCTAGCCCTTCAAAGGCCTCTTCGATGGCAACCAAATCACGCGCTTTGGCACGCTTGGCGGCAGTCATCGCCACATAGGGCTCAACGTCTAATCGAAAGGCAAGAATTTCACGCTGAATCTCCGGATTGGGCGCAGCGTAACGGGTCAACCAGTCGGTCACCTGCGCATCGAGAATGTGCCACTCTGAGTACTCGCGCACCTTGGAGCCATGCCCCGAGATACGCTCGATGATCCCGGCATCGACCAGTTGGCGCAGATCGCTACGCACCGCGGAGCGGTTAATAGCAAAACGCTCGCATAGATCCATTTCACGAGGCACGAGGTCACCGGGATGATAGTGACCACCGAAGATTTCTTTGGCGATATGTTCGGCGATACTGGGACGAGCGGCTGGCTTACTAGGAGATGAAGTCACTGCGTTAAGTCCCTATTTCTATTCCTGCCAATCATAACGTACTTGACCGGTCTACTGTTACCGACGGGCCAGGTTCGAGCCTGTCGTCGCGTATCCTCAACTCAAGCCGCCGTTCATAAAGGCCTTTAACACTCAGCGTGCCCAGTACCAGAACGCCACCGACTATAGCCATGGGTGCTGGTTGTTCGGCCAAAATCCACCAGGCTAACAGTGTACCTACCACCACTTCCAACAACAGTAGCAGGCCCACTTCGGCGGAAGGTAGGTAAAGCGGCCCACGCTGTAGCAACGTGACGCCACAGGGCACAATAATCAAACACAGCAGGATGACGACGGCAAGCTGGTGAGTGGCTGGCAGGTTCTGCTCACTTCCCGCCAGCCAAAAGAGCCCCGCCGTGCTGCCAACGATAATTCCGTTAAATACGAGCATCGGGCTCATATCCACTCCCGGCCGCGTGCGACAGAGAGTGAAATTAATGGCTAGAGTGGTCGCCGCCATTAAGGCGAAAGCGTTCCCCACCCATGAACCTGCCCCCACATCATCCAGCGCGATCATGGCAATACCGACCATGCAGAGGCAAATGGCCAGCCAAGTGCGCCTGGGTAAACGCTCCTTGAGAATAAGCCAGGAGAGTACTGCGGCGATTATTGGAGAGCTGGCTAATATCATCAGCACGTTGCCTGCCTTGGTGTACTGGTTGCCTAATACAAAACCACAGGTGGTCAGGCTGAATAGCAGTGCCACGGCAATTCCCGTCCAACCGCAGCGTCGATAGGCCGCCAAGGTACCGCGGCCATAGCGCGCCAAGGCAATCAGCAGAAAACCGAGCGCGGAGAGAAAACCGCGCCACATCAATATCTCCGCATCAGGCAAATCGGCGACTTTGATCAGCAGAGCATCTGGCGCCATGATCATGGCGCCCCCACCGGTCAATAAAAGGCCTTGCTGGCGATGCGAAAAACTACTCCAACGACTCATCTGTGGTAACGACCCCTTTAGTGATTATCTCTAGGCGGATGCTGACGTGCGACATCGCGATACTTAGTCGCTGGCTCCAATGTCATCCCGCGGTCTAGCGGCTCGACCATGCTGCGCTGGATTTCCTGCCATGGCGTTTGGTGGCCGGGATAGCGGTATCCACCTTGCTCGGCTAAACGCTCTCGGCGCGCTTCGAGTTCGCTGGTTTCGATCAACAGTTGTACCTCGCAACGCTTGAGATCCACCCGCAGATAATCACCACTCTTGAGCAGTGCCAAGCCGCCACCGGTAGCAGCTTCTGGCGAGGCGTTGAGAATAGAAGGAGAACCAGACGTACCTGACTGACGGCCATCGCCCAGGCACGGTAGTGATTCAATGCCCTGTCTGATCAGTGCCTCTGGTGGCTGCATATTGACCACTTCGGCACCGCCAGGGTGCCCCACCGGCCCTGCACCGCGCATAACCAGAATAGTACGTGCGTCTATGTCGAGTGCTGGATCATCAATACGGGCGTGATAATCCTCAGAGCCGTCAAACACCACGACTTTACCTTCAAAGGCCTCTGGATCATTCGGGTCATTCAGAAAACGCTCGCGGAAATCTCTGGAAATGACACTGGTTTTCATAAGCGCTGAGTCGAACAAGTTGCCTTTGAGATTGAGGAACCCCGCATGCTCAACCAGCGGATCACCGTAGCGACAAATCACATCAGGATCTTGGGTTTCACGCCCCTGCAAATTGTCGCCTATCGAGCGGCCATTAACGGTTAGCGCATCGCTATGCAGCTTATCCGCCGTTTGCAACTCGTGGAGAATGGCAGGAACGCCACCAGCGCGGTGAAACTCTTCGCATAGGAAAGCCCCAGCGGGCATCACATTGGCTAACAGCGGAATGTCATGTCCCAATCGCTGCCAGTCATCATTATCCAGTTCAATGCCTGCATGGCGGGCGATCGCATTAATGTGTACCGGCGCGTTAGAAGAGCCGCCCAGCGCCGAACATGCCACGATGGCATTTTCGAAAGCTTCTCGGGTCAGGATATCTAACGGTCGCAGGTCCTCCCATACCATATCGACAATCCGAGTGCCGGTATCGTAAGCCACCATCGCCCGCTCCTTGTAAGGTGCGGGAATCACCGCCGAACCGGGCAAGCTCATGCCCAGTACTTCCGCCATAGAGTTCATAGTGGAGGCGGTGCCCATGGTATTACAGTGACCAATCGAAGGTGCCGAATCGCTGGCACGAGAAAGGAACTCCGCATAGTCGATATCCCCTGCTGCCAAGCGCTTGCGTAGCTCCCAGATAATCGTACCCGAGCCAACCCTTTCAGCACCGCGCCAGCCGTTTAGCATCGGCCCACCGGAAAGCACAATGGCAGGAATATTCACTGTTGCTGCTGCCATTAACGCCGCAGGAGTGGTTTTATCGCAACCTGTGGTCAATACCACGCCATCAAGCGGGTAGCCGTGAAGCACTTCTACAATGCCCAAATACGCAAGATTACGGTCTAACGCTGCCGTGGGTCGGCGCACGTTTTCATGAATCGGATGCATGGGGAATTCAAACGGCACACCGCCTGCAGCGCGGATGCCGTCTTTTACCCGCTTAACGAGCTCAATATGGTGACGATTACATGGCGTGAGATCAGATCCTGACTGACAAATACCGATAATCGGCTTGCCACTGGTCAGTTCCTCAAGAGTAATACCGTAATTTAAATAACGCTCAATACATAGTGCAGTGGTACCCGGGTGATCAGGGTTATCGAACCAGTAACGTGAACGCAGCTGTTCAGGCGATAGTCGATGAGAATTGGCCATGGTTCCGCTCCACGCCTAAAGTAAATGGGAAACATCCGAAGGCAGGGTCAAAACACAACATTGCCCCACCGACATTGAAGTCGTGTCCCCAGAGCAAACTACCTGAAAGGGGCATTCTACTATCCTGAGGAGGAGGCCATGACGGTACGCTTTCTTCCCAGCGGCGTCGATACATACAAAAGTATATGTTGAACATATATCGAAAACGTTAGACATTTACTTAAGGGTAGCGGCACTAACCGTTAGAAGTGAGTGCCGCTTAAACACAATAACAATCACATGGCGGTTTGCTAGACCTAAGCCCTTAGCGAAGCGACCCGCAGCACGCCAGGAGAATGACGACTATGCATCATCTTTGGAAGCGTACCCTGTTAGTGACCGGTGCCACACTACTCAGCTCAAGCATGGTTTATGCGCAAACGCCTGATCTATCCGATCCGCCGGAAATTGATGGCAGCACGGTAGGTGACCACGGTAGCGTCACCTTACGCATGGGGCTTGGCTTGGCCGAAAGCTCTCCACAGTACATTTCCAGCCAATATTTTGCCGATATTCTTGATCAGCGAAGTGAAGGGCGAATCACCGTCAATATCTTCCCCAACAGCCAGCTCGGCGATGACGTGCAGATGATGGAAATGCTGCAGACGGGTACGCTAGACATGACATACCCCTCCTCCTCCCCTGCTACCGGCTATGTAGAAGAGCTGGCCGTTTTCGATCTGCCCTTCCTGCTTCCTACCCGTGAAGCGGCGGTTGAAGCCATGCGAAGTGATGCCGCCCAGGAGATGCTAGACGCCTTCGATGGTACTGGTCTAAAAGCATTAGCTTTCTCTGAAAATGGCTTTCGACAGCTTTCAAATAGTGCCCGAGAAGTGACCTCTCCTGAAGATGTGGCCGGCTTAGATGTTCGTGGCTTGTCAATTCGCACCATGGAAAACCCGGTGCACCTTGCCATTTGGGAAGCTCTCGGCGCGAATCCAACCCCAATGGCGTTCGGCGAACTGTTTTCAGCAATGGAGCAGGGTGTAGTCGACGGTCAAGAAAATCCTTGGAGCACCATCCTTACTTCCAACTTTTATGAAGTACAGGATTACGGATCCGAAACTCGTCATGTTTACACGCCTTTCATCAAAATGATTTCACAACGGACGTGGGATCGCCTTGACCCGGAGTATCAAGCGCTTATCCAAGAAGCAGCACTGCAAGCGGCTGATTATGAAGTACAGCTTTCGGGTGAATACGATGATTGGGCCCGGGAGCAACTGGAAGAGCGAGGCATGCAAATTACTCGTCTTCATGAGGAGCAAATTGCAGCTTTTCAGGAAGCCGTACAGCCTGTCTATGACGAGTGGGCTCCTCGGATTGGTCAGGATTTAGTGGCTGAGTTCCAGCGTATCGCTGAAACATCCATGGCTGAGTAATTATCTGCCACGCAACAAAAGGTAAGAGGTAATAGCCTCTTGCCTTTTGTTCATCGCTTTTGCGGAGAACTTATGGCTATACCCGATACTCAAATCCCTGATACATCAGCTTTTCTTGATGACCCTCAGCGTCAGCCACTCGAGATCGACACAGAGCAACGCCGAGGCCCAGCCATTTTTCGCTGGCTGACGCAGGCCATGGAGCATGTTATTGCGGCCTTGCTGGTGGCGTTGATCGTTTCGGTATCTGCCAATGTGGTTGGCCGTGCACTGTTCAACAACTCCTTGCCCTGGGCCGATGAACTGGCCCGAATGCTGTTTGTATGGCTAATTTTTATCGGCGCTGCGGCTGCGTTCACACGTTATGAGCATATTGCCGTAGATATTTTAGTACGCCGTCTACCTCCCCGAGCAGCACATACTCTCTATTTATTTCAGCATGTCATTATCACCGTCCTAATGGGAGTTATTATTTGGGGAGGTTTTATTGTGATGTCTCGGGCTTCAAGTCGCACCGCAATTCTTAATGTGCCTTGGAACTTTATCAATGTGTCTTTTGTACTCTGCGCAACCTTTATCGCCGCAGTATCTATTTGGCGTGCTTGGCAAAGTATCCAACAAATACGCTCACCCGACATAACACCGCACATCAATGGAGGCCTCTAGACTATGCTATGGATCTTCCTAGGCATTCTGTTCGCCTCATTAGCTCTTGGGTTGCCCATTGCCTTTGGGCTGGGCGTTGCTGCGGTAGTGATGGCACTACTCTCGGACATTCCCCTATCTATCCTTATTGAGCAATCAATTCGCGGAGTTAATAGCTTTCCACTGTTAGCAATTCCTTTCTTCATCTTAGTCGGTGAGGTAATGAGCAACGGCGGTATCGCACGCCGATTGATGGAACTAGCAGGGGCTCTGGTAGGTTTCGTGCGTGGTGGTTTAGGCCAAGTGGCTATTACCGGCTCTATGTTTTTCGGCGGCATTAGCGGTTCAGCCGTAGCAGACACCGCAGCAACCGGGGCGATGATGATCCCCTCCATGACCAAACAGGGGTATACCGCACCGCAGGCCACCGCTATCAACACTGTCTCGTCGGTGATCGGTATTATTATTCCGCCCTCTATTCCATTGATTCTATTTGGCATTGTCACCGAGACGTCGATTAGCCGCCTGTTTATAGCAGGCATTGTGCCAGGTATATTGATCGGTTTTGGTCTCATGGCAACGACCTTTATCATGGCTACCATTGGCCACGCCGGACAGACTCGCAAATTTCGCTTAGATGTTTTATGGCAAGCGTTCAAAGCGGCATGGCTGGCATTAGTACTGCCAGTGCTCGTTATCGGCGGCATTATCGGCGGTATCTTTACCGCCACCGAAGCCGCCGTGGCAGCGCTCCTTTACTCGCTGTTTATATCGCTGGTGGTCTACCGCGAATTCAAAATTACGGCGCTTTGGGGCATGCTAATCCGCACTGCCCGCTTGACCGGTATGGTCTTGCTATTGCTGGCCTTTGCCACCGTTATTGCGTGGTTTTTAACCATCAACATGGTGCCGCAAACCCTGGTCACACAAGTTCAGGCAATTACCCAAGAGCCCTTCCTGCTATTGTTGATTGTTGCTGGCTTGCTGCTGCTGGTTGGCTTCGTGATGGATTTAACTCCTGCCATGGTGATTATGGCGCCTATGCTGACACCCATTGTGACGTCAGTCGGCATCGACCCGGTCTACTTCGGCGTCTTAATGGCGTTCGTTCTTGGCATCGGCCTTTTGACGCCGCCCGTGGGTACCTGCCTCTACGTTGGCTGTGGGGTTGGCAAGGTCTCTATGGAACAACTGGTCAAGGCTATGCTGCCCTACTATGCCACTCTACTGATGGTGCTGGTCATTCTGATTGCCCTCCCCGGCATCGTGACTTGGTTGCCTGACCTGACGGCCGTGCGCGGTAACTGACGGCTTTGAGTTGCAAGCTACTAGACATCGCATGCGCTGAACCTGCCTTATTCTCCTCTCTAAAGGATGACAACACAGTACCAAAGGGACGGCTTCAGCCGTCCCCCTTTTGTGTTAGATCGGATGCCAGAATGTTGGCAACTGTCAGCAACTAGGCCATACTCAAACAAACATCATACTAGCATCCTGTCATACCATATGGCTTGTTAGGCCTGTCGCTCGTCATCATCGGACCAACAACAAAAGCACTGGGAAACACCATGCAGCTTAACGACAAAACGGCTCTGATCACTGCTGCGGCCCAAGGAATTGGTCGGGCCACAGCTCTACGCTTCGCCGCCGAAGGCGCGCACGTCATTGCTACCGACATCAATGTCAAGAACCTAGCCGAACTGGCCGATATCCCCGGAATTACCACACGGAGCCTCGATGTACTGGATACAACTGCCATTGAGGTGCTGGCAAAAGAAATTGGCGCCGTCGACATTCTATTCAACTGCGCCGGCTACGTGGCCCACGGTTCGCTGCTTGACGGTAGCGACGCCGACTGGGAGTTGTCACTGTCGCTCAACGTAATGGCGATGATGCGTCTGATTCGCGCTATGCTGCCGGCTATGCTCGACAACGGTGGCGGCAGCATTATCAACATGGCGTCGGTGGCCTCGAGCCTCAAAGGGGTGCCCAATCGCTGTGCTTACGGTACAACCAAGGCCGCTGTACTCGGCCTCACCAAGTCAGTAGCCGCCGACTACATCGGCCAAGGCATTCGCTGTAACGCCATCTGCCCCGGCACTGTGGATTCGCCCTCATTGCGCCAGCGCATTGGCGAACAGGCCAAGCGGCAAGGGCGTCATGAGGACGACGTCTACGCCGAATTTATCGCCCGCCAGCCACAGGGGCGCCTGGGCAGCCCGGGCGAAATTGCCGCCCTTGCCACCTACCTGGCTGCCGATGAGTCCGCCTATACCACCGGTACCGCGCAGATTATCGACGGCGGCTGGCTGATCTGAACCTTTAAACATCAAATCACGGTACAACCAAGGAACCGACCGATGAAACTATTACGCTTCGGCCCATGCGGCCATGAGAAACCTGGTCTTCTGGACGAGAACGGCGTGATTCGTGACCTGTCGGCGCATATCACCGACCTTGCTGGCGAATATCTTGACCGTCAGACACTTGAAAGGCTTGCCGCGCTGGATGTCACCAGTCTTCCCGAGGTGACCGCTGATGTACGCATCGCCCCTTGTGTGGCGGGTGTGGGCAAGTTCATCTGCATTGGCCTGAACTACTCCGATCACGCTGCCGAAACCGGCGCTCAGGTTCCCCCGGAGCCGGTGATCTTCAACAAGTGGACTAGCGCCATCTGCGGCCCGAATGACGAGGTCATCATTCCCCGCGATTCTGAGAAGACCGACTGGGAAGTAGAGCTTGGCGTGGTAATCGGCAAGGCCGGACGCTACATCGATGAAGCCGATGCCATGCAACACGTCGCTGGTTTCTGCGTGGTTAACGATGTCTCCGAGCGTGAATTCCAGCTCGAACGTAGCGGCACCTGGGACAAAGGCAAGGGCTGCGACACGTTCGGTCCACTTGGCCCATGGCTGGTCACCCCCGACGAGGTGGCGGACCCGCATCAGCTCGACATGTGGCTGGAGGTGGATGGCAAGCGTTACCAGGATGGCAACACTCGCACTATGGTCTACCAGGTGCCTTTTCTGATCAGCTACCTAAGCCGCTTCATGAGCTTGCAGCCGGGCGATGTCATCTCTACCGGCACCCCTCCAGGTGTAGGCATGGGTCAACAGCCGCCGGTTTATCTCAAACCCGGCCAGCGCATGCGCCTAGGTATTGAAGGGCTCGGCGAGCAGCACCAGACCGTCGTTACCGACCAAAAGCGCTAGTCAGGAGAGCGAGATGCGAGCAGTCGTCTGATGCCCCTACCTTCGGTATAGGTGAAGCGCTGCTACAAATCTGCCTTATCGGCGTGTGCGGCACCGATATCAACGCCTATGGCGGTTATCAACCCCACGCTATCCACGCATACTCGCCATGAGCTGATCGGCGAAACCATTGAGATAGGGGCCACCGGTGATCCAGTGCTGAACAGCCAGCGCGCCTACGTTATCGTTTTCACTCGATCAACTGGCGGTGGTATTCGGCGTTGGCCCCGCCGGTATGAGCGTGGCCTAGATCCCTCGCGAATGCGATGCATGAGTCTTGGTGATCGTCCTACACCCTGAGCGTCTGGCTTTCTTTTGCGGCACACTCAGTATCGAACTAATCTTCACCCCTACTAAGGAAGATATCAACGCCGCCTTGAAGGGCTTGAGAGACGGCGACGAACTTGCCGATGTGATGTTCGACCTGACAGGCCAAGCCGACCGCTACGTGCAGGTGATTATCATCAAGGTTGATATAAGCTTCAGCGACACGGCTTTCATCACAAGACGCTGTCCCTCACGGCCAGCCGACACGTCACCCGCAAAAATTTAAACAAGTGACCGAACTGATGAAAAGTGGTCGCGTATCAACCGACGTGATGATTACTCACCGGGCCAACCCAGCCGATGTACCCGAGCGGATGACCATCTGGTGTACGCCCACCACCGGGGTGATCAAGGCAATGACTAAACTCGATGACACACCCTGCCATTCTAAGACTGGAGCCCCTTCATGAATTAGACCATTGCTAGTGATAGTGGCCAGTTGGAAACCTAGCGTGCGCATGATGCCAATAACGTTCGTGTCGCCCTGTCGGACCTGCCCGCCGGTAGCGATATTACTGACAACGGCCGACACGTCACTCTCACAGAGGCAAGCACAAACTCAAGCTTACGGCCCTGGAACCCGGCGATACAGTGATCATGTGCGTGGCCACCGAGGGTCGCGCCACTAACTTCATCACCCAGGTCGTAAGCATCACTACCGAAAATGCCCAACACAGTACCGCCACCAGGCAAAGCGCTGCCGTTGGCAAGCGCCTGACGTTGCACATTTCCTGGGTGCCAATTTAGATGGTTACCATCGCAAAGACAATCAGGTTGACAACGCCAACGAATGGCTGCTTCCCAATGTCGATGGCGTACGCTTCCTGACTCATACCCTAGGCTGCGGTTGCACCGATGACGATACCCAAGCGCCCTGCCAGCTGATTACCGGGTATATCTGCCACCCCAAGCTCACCAGCAACAATACACTTGCCACACGCATGAGCAACGTCACCGACTATGATATCGGACCGATCATTCTTGGCGAGGTAGAAATAAGCGAGCTAGCCTAACGCTAGCTCGAAATGTGCATCGAGAGAGCATTAAGACGCTACCGCCCCCTTGCGGCTTTGCTCGTCCAGCACGATACTATTCCCTGGAAGTAAGGCGCGTCGCTATAGAATCGCTCGGCACCCGGTCAATCGGGCGCCGACGCGAGGCGCCGTTTGAGCTGCATATAGGTGCCATAATGGCGGTCCAAGTGACAGCGCATCGCTGCTTCAGCAGCATCCGGGTCACGGGATTCAATGGCCTCGACGATCTCGGTATGAGCGGCGGTAGCAGCCTTGTCCTCATCTTTCTGTTGCAGCACCTGGGCACGTCGGTCATCCAGCCATTCCGAGAGCGCCACATGGATAGCATCAAAAATCGGGTTTTGTCCGATGCTTGCCAGTACCCCGTGAAAGTCATTGTCGGAGCGCTTGAAACGGGCTTCATCACCGATGGCGTCGCGATTATCAGCGAGCGCCAGACGCAGGCGAGCAAGATCTTCATCTCTGGCATTTCTCGCCGCATAGCGCGCTAGCGATATTTCGAACATAGCCCGCGCCTCTTGGAAGTACTGCTGACCATCAGGTTTTGCAAGTAACTGCCGGGTAACGCCGGAGAGCCTCGCCATTACCGCCTCGGCGGTAGGACGAATCACCCGCGCCCGCGTGCCGCTGTTGATGGCGATGAGCCCAAGTTGCTGTAGGTGGAACAGCGCTTCACGCACCGCCGGCCTACCAACGCCAAACTGTTCCATCAATTCTCGTTCTGAGGGTAATTGATCGTTTTCACTTAGCCGCCCGTCGAGAATCTCCGCCTCGAGCTGTTCAGCCACCTGTTCGGACAGCGTTTTACGCTCGATCCGGTATCTGCTCATAGGCAGTCACCCTTGGTTAACCTAGAATTCGCCGCCATTTTACGGCATTTCTCGCTATTGTCCTTTAAACCCGCCTTCAACCAAAGCGCTCGACCTAATCTTTCAATCCAATTGAGTGAGTGGCGCGATTTGGTACTGCTCGGCGATTTCGGCGTAGGCCAACTGATTGGCAGAGTCGAGCGGGATGCCTTCGGCGTCGCGCTGGGCCTGACAGCGCCATTCGCGATCCCCAGGCGCCATTACCTGGGCGTTGGGTGCAGCAGGCTGGGCACGCAGATCGGCCAAGTACTCGGCCATTCCGCGGGCAAAGGTGTCCGCCTCGACAAACGCATCCGGCTTCATGACCAGGAAGAAATGCCCTACCCCGCGTGGTGTCGACATGTCTGGCCCGCCCATGGGCAGCAGCTTGAAGCCATGCTGCATACCCGACAGCATCGAACTCAGCACCTCCACCATGCCGCCTAACCCCGCACCCTTGAAGCCGAAGCCGCTACCGCCCAGCGGTAACAGTGCGGCCACTTCGCTAGGTGTGCGACTTACCTGCCCGTCGGCGTTCGCCGCGACCTGATCGGGCAGTTCGCGGCCAATCGCGCCGAACTGCTGCACACGATTCCACGGCACCGAGCTGGTGGCCATGTCCAGCAGGTAAGGCGACTCGCCCGCCACCGGCGCCGCAAAGGCGATGGGGTTGGTACCATGGAACGGCTTGGCGCCCTCATGCAACAGCACAAACGGGTCCGAATTGCAGAACGCCATGCCGAGATAACCGCGCTCGGCCGCTGCCAACGCATAGCACCCCGCCGCGCCAAAGTGCGACGAGTTACCCACTGCGACAGCGCCCATGCCTATCTTTTCTGCCATTGCCATGGCGTGCTCCATGGCGGTGTAACCCGCCAGATGCCCCAACCCGTCGTCAGCATCTAGAAACCCGGTCGCCGCCAGGCGTTGGTGGAACTGCATGTCGGGTGCGCCGTTGATCCGCCCGCCCTTGAGTGCCAGTAAATAATGCGGCAACAGGCGTAGGCCATGGCTGTCAGTCCCCATGCGTGAGGCGGTGACCAGCGCGCGGGTGACGGCATCTGCTGAGGCCTGATCAGCGCCCGCCACCGCCAGCACCGCTTGCATAAAACGGCTAAGGTCTTCACGAGCGACGCGAAAATTGGTCGATGTATCTCTCATTAATCGATAGCTCCTGGTTTCGATCGGGCCACTGGCTGATCATTGGGCAGCCCCGGTAATGCTTAACGATAAAGCAGTGTCGGCAGCCACAGCGAGATGGCGGGAATGAAGGTGACCAATAGCAAGGCGATGACCAGCGGCACCAGAAACGGCAGCGTGCCACGCATGCATTTTTCAAAAGAGATGCCGGACACCCGCGACAGCACATAGAGCACCATGCCCACCGGTGGCGTTAACAAGCCAATCATGAGGTTGAGCACCATGATCACGCCGAAATGCACCGGGTCGACGCCCGCCGTAACGGCCACCGGCAACAATACCGGCACCAGAATGGTGATCGCCGCGATGGTCTCCATAAAGCAGCCCACGACGATCAGAACCAAGTTGATAATGATCAGCGTGGCGATGGGATTGTCGGCAAATGGGCCAAGCAGGGTGACCACATGCTGAGTGACCTGATTGCTGGTCAATATCCAGGCAAATATCGAGGCACCTGCGACGATCAGTAGAATAACGGCGGTGGTTTCGATGGTTTCCATGCTCACCTTGAGCAAGCGGCGCCAGGTCAGGCTACGGTAAACCACGCCCCCCAGTACCAAGGCGTACACCACTGCAGCGATCGCCGCTTCGGTCGGTGTGAAGGCCCCTGTCATGATGCCACCGACGATTAAGACCGGCGTAAGTAGCGATAAAAAGGCACGCTTGAACGTATGGCCAAGCACCGGCAGTGAGAACACCGCGTCGCGGGTATAGCCGCGGCGCCGGGAAATGATCGTGATCATGGCCATGAGCACCAGCCCCATCAACAGGCCCGGTACTAGGCCAGCGACGAACAGTTGGCCGACCGACACTGACGCCATGACGCCGTAGATGACCATCGGCAGACTCGGCGGAATAATCGGGCCGATGGTGGAAGACGCTGCGGTGATCCCCACCGAGAACTCTTCGTCGTACCCGGCATCTTTCATGGCCTTGATTTCAATGGTACCCAGCCCACCAGCGTCAGCGACTGCGGCACCGGACATGCCGGAAAAAACGATGCTGGCGCCTACATTGACGTGCCCCAGACCGCCCCGCATCCAGCCCATCAAGGCCTTAGCAAAATCAAAGATTCGCACGGTAATACCGCCGTTATTCATCAGGTTACCGGCGAGTATAAAAAACGGAATCGCCAACAGCGGAAAGCTGTCGACGCCGTTGATCATGCGGTGCATGACTACCACATCAGGCACTCTGCCGGTCAGCAGCACATATAGCAGGCATGAGCCAGCAAGGCTAATGGCGATCGGTACCCCCATAACAAGCAGAGTGAAGAGTGCCGCAAACAGGAACAGTAAATAGTGCTGAGTGGCGGCCAGGACGATACAGCCGAGTATCGCAATAGCCGCAACCAATGGCGGTACTACCGCACCGCCGCGCCGCACAGCCAAAATATTGGGCATTGAGGTGATCTCCGAGAGAGTAGCGTGTTGGCGTGTTGTTATTGGGTATTGAGCAGTTCACTGGTGCCCGAGCGCCAGTGGCGAATAGCCACCTGCACCCCTCTTACCAGCATGAGGATAAAGCCCACCATCACCAGGTAATAAAGCCAGCTTTTAGGAATATCAACCGAGGCCATCATGGCACTGGTGCGATCAGCCAGTTTGAAGGTGATCCAGGCCATACTGGCGAAGAAGGCAATATTGATCAGGTCTACCAACGTCGACACCACACGTCCCAGCCACCCCGGCATGTAGCGATAGAAAAATTCCACAGCAATATGTGACCCTTTACGCACCGCCATGGTGCTGCCCATAAAGCCCACCATGACCAACAAATAGCGCGCCATCTCCTCCGTCCAGGCGATGGAGTTACCTAGCACATAGCGGCTGAAAAACTGCATAAAGACATCCAGTGCCAGCAGCCAGAAGATCCCAAGCGTCAGGAAATCCTCCAGCCCATAGTCACGAATGTTAAAAGAATCATCGTCGAGACCGGCAAGGCTGGTCTCTTCAGTGGGGTCAGTTTGGTGCATGAAAGGCTCCCCCTTCGCCCCACCCAAGGCTTGGGCAGGGCGCGTCTTGGTCTACGAAAAAAACGATCCCGGCAACTTACGGATTCTGGAAAACCAGGACTCAGGGTATTACTGGCCGATCGCCTGAAGACGATCATAGGTTTCCTGATCCCACGTCGCCGCTTCACCGTTATGAGCCGGAATCGTGGCTTCGCGGAAGGGTTCGACATCCATTTCATTGACGGTCACACCCTGCTCTTCGAACCAAGCCACCAGCTCTTCCTCGGATTCAAGAATATCCTGAGTGATGCGCTGTCCTGCTTCGGTGTAGACCTCACGGAAAATCTCGCGGTCTTCCTCGGAGAGGCGGTTCCACAGCGGGCCACCGGCAATGGTGATTAGCGAATCGGTAATATGCCCGGTCAGGTTGATGTAGTCCTGAACCTCATGAAACGCTTTGGCGCGAATGGTCGGCAGCGGATTCTCTTGAGCATCGACGACGCCCTGCTGGAGCGCCAAATAGACTTCAGAGAAAGCAATCGGGGTTGGGTTAGCGCCCACCACTTCGGGGAACATCATGTACATGGGCGCGTTGGGCGTACGAATTTTTAGGCCTTCCATGTCTTCAGGCGTATTGATCGGTTCGTTGGAAGTTACATGGCGGCGACCGTAATAATTCATGGCTAACGGCACGTTACCGGTTTCGTCCTGATAGCCCTGGGCTATTTCATCGAACAAATCACTATCGGCGTAAGCCTGCCAATGCTCAAAATCGCGGAACATATAGGGCGCACCGGCAATGCCTACCGGGCCATAGAAGCGCCCTGCAAACTGGTTACCGGTGTAAATCAGATCGACGGTACCCAGTTGCAGCCCCTCGTTGATATCCGACTCTTTACCAAGTGAAGACGCCGCATGAACATTGATTGAATAACGACCGTCAGTGCGCTCCTCGATTTCATCCGCTGCCCACAGCGCCCACTCGTGGTAGGGCTCGGATGTCTCATAGACGTGAGCGAAGTTGAGTTCTTCCTGCGCATGCACAGCGCCGGTCACTGAGAAACCACCAATTAACGTGGCCATTAGCAGGCGGGGCATCTTCAGCGAGTGTTGGCTTTTGTGGCTCATCGTGTACTCCTCATAACCATTGGATTTATTGTTGGCTATTATGATCTGCAGTTAATTATTAGGTGAGCAGTGGTATACGACATAACCGACCATAGAGCTGTATACGTGTCATACCACCCATTTCAAACCTAGTTGGTCGCCTACCATTGCGCAACCTTCTCAATCAGGTTTTTCAGCGTGTCGATGACGATTTAGGCAAAGACTGAACTGATCATGTAAACGCACGAGCAGCTTTGGATCGCCAAAGCCACCCGCTTTGGTCATCACACGACGCTGGGGATCGCCATTGATATAGCCGAGCGCCACGCCGGGTGACCACTCTGCTTCAACCCCAATATGGCTCGCGCCTAACCGAGACAGCACAGCCATGGCGACATCTCCCCCAGTTAAAAACAGCAGGCCCTCCTCATCCTGCTGCCAGTGTGAGGTGACCGACGCCACCTGAGCGGCCATTTCTTCCGCAACCTGACTGGCCGTTCGCTCGGTTTCACCACTGCCAGGCACCACCACACCGGCATTTGATGCGAAAGACCCATCAGGCTTATCCCCACATGCATCAAGGACGGCCAAATGGGTAAAGTGTTGGCGCAGCTGCATCAACTGCTCCGTAGCGCGAGCGCTTCTCGACCCCACGGCATAAAGCACTTTATTGACATTGTGGAGCGTTCGGCACGGCGACTCAGGTGCTCCAAAGCAGCGTTGAGCCATCGCCGTTGCCAATCCCGCCGCCCCCGCCATGGCATGGCGACTGTCGGTATCGAGAAGGGCATAAATGGCGGCGAGCTCCTCGTCACTGATGGCATCAGCGATACAGTCTTCGCCAGGGAGCGGCGTTTCCCGCTCTGGGCGATAGCGCTGCAAGGGCAAGCCACCGGCGGCAAAAGCAACATCGATGTGGCCTGCCAGCGGCGCTGAGCGGGCATCCTGCTGGTAGCCTGTTTCTGCCAAGGGCAGACCATCCACCCATACCTCTGCATCGTGAACGGTTCTCCCCTGGGCGGGCACCGCAGGCGCCAGCAGCAGGGGTAAACCAAGCGCCTCTCGCAGCGCTTTACACTCAGCGACCACTTGGCCACGCAGGGTGGAATCGACTTTCTTGAACCACTGCTGCGGCGCTACTCGCGTAAGCAAACGTACTGCTTCGATCACCCGCAGCGCCGCCGCCTCGGCTGGCAGATGGCGCGATTCGGTATTCACGGCGATAACCGCTGGCCACTGGTCTTGCCAGGCTTCCAGCGTTGTTGCTAAGGACTCCAGACTGATCACCACACGGGCATCTGCGCCTCGCGCGGCGAACGGGGCGGCCGTGTCCAGCGCGCCTGAGAGGTCGTCGGCAATAATAACCAATCGACAGCTACTCATGCCTTGGCACCACTGGCTAATCGACGGGCGTAGGCAATCGCTGACCCCATATTGGTAGCATCGGCTTTGCCCTGCCAGGCAATATCAAAAGCGGTGCCGTGATCTACCGAGGTGCGCTGAAGCGGCAAGCCGAGGCTGACATTCACCGTAGTATCAAAGGCGATCAGCTTGACGGGGATATGGCCCTGGTCGTGATACTGGGCGATGACCAAATCGAATTCGCCTTTTGAGGCGCGGTAAAACACCGTATCCGCCGAGATAGGCCCGCTCACCTCGAAACCGCGCTCGCGTAAGCGCTCCACTGCCGGAGCGATACAGCGGCTATCTTCGTCGCCAAAAATACCGCCTTCCCCGCAGTGTGGGTTAAGGCCTGCCACGGCAATGCGCGGTGCCTGCATGCCCAGCGCGACCAAGTGCGCATGCCCCGCCTCAACGGTGGCGATAATGCGCTCGGGGGTGACTCGGTCGATCGCATCGCGCAGCGAAACGTGAGTAGACACATGCAGCGTCGAGAGCGTCTCTGATGCCAGCAGCATGAACGACGAAGGCGCACCGGTCAGCGATGCCAGCATCCCGGTGTGGCCATCATAGTGGTGCCCGGCTTCATGCAGCGCGGCCTTGTTCAGCGGCGCGGTGACGATCACCTGCGCTCGCCCCGCTTGCACGAGTTCTACGGCCTTTTGAACGCAGCGAAACGCCATATCGCCCGCCCCGGCGCTGATTTGCCTATCGGGCATCTCAACGCCTTTCGGCAGCTCGACCACACCGACCGCCACATGATCCTTACCGCTTTCTGCCTGCTCTAGTGGCACGAACTCAAGCGCGGCGCCCACACTTGCCGCTGCCCGGCGATAGATCGCCGGGTCACCGATGACCATCGCCGTGGCGCGCTCAGCAGCGGACATAGCACTCAAGGCGCGGCAAATGATCTCTGGGCCGATACCAGCAGGATCGCCCATGGTGATCGCAATGTCGTAACCGTTTTGACGTTCAACAGGTGGCGAGCTATTCATGGCATTAGCTGCCCGCCGTTGACCTCGATGATCTGACCGGTGACATAGCCACTTAGCGTCTCTGTTCCGAGGAAAACATAAGCCCCGACACACTCTTCCGACGTGCCCAAGCGGCCCATCGGGATCGATGCCCGCGCTGCGTTGAGATGCGCCTCGCTTGAGTGGCGATCATGAAAATCGGTGGCAATCGTGCCAGGGGCAACGGCGTTAACGCGGATATTATCTCCCGCCAGCTCCTTAGCCATATTGCGGGTGATGGTACTCACAAAGCCTTTCGCAGAGGCGTATAACCCAGCGCCACCCCCACCGCCATTACGCGCGGCAATCGAGGTAGTGTGAATGATATTTCCGCCGCCTGCGCGGCGAAAATGCGGCAGCACTGCGCGGCTGGCCATGACAACCGAGCGAACATTGAGATCCATGACCCGGTCATATTGATCATCGCCCATCTCCTCTAAACCAACACGGCCCAGCATGTCGCCAGCGTTATTGATCAACAGGTCTAAACCGCCCAGGCGCTCAGCGGCCTCATCGACCAGTTGTTGAGTCTCGCTAGTGTGGCTGACGTCTGCTTTCAGGGTAAAAGCGTCGCCACCCGCATCGCGAATTGCCTTGGCTACTGCCTCCGCGGGCGCTTCACTGCTGTGATAGTGCACCGCGACGTGCGCTCCCAACGCCCCCAACTGTTTCGCCACCGCCGCGCCAATGCCACGGCTGGCGCCGGTGATCAATACGCGTTTACCTTTCCACTCGTCTAACATGCCATTCTCCTGACCACTTTTTGTTTTATGGTGAGCGTTGCACTTAGCGCACCGGCGTCATCGCGATAGATTTAACTATCGACCCGAAATGGAGCGGTGCGCTAAAGTAAGCCATTAACTGGCATACCTGTCATACAACACGACATCTATAACATGATAGGCCATGGCGTACTAACCGCCAGCCGACCTCACTGCTAACGTTTAATAACGACTTATAAAAAGCTAATTTTAAGAACGAATGGAGACGCACATGAAGCCCCTTTCATCGACGGACACACTGCCTGAAGACCTGGGTAACGCACTGCTGGTTGGACGCGTTTGGCTCGAGGGCAGCCACCCCGGCCCCGCGCTGGTGACTGTTAACAACGGCCAGGTCATCGACATTACCGCCTTTGGCCCCACCATGGCTGACCTGCTGGAACGCGACGATCTACAGGACGTCGTGCAACGGGCGGAAGGGCCCCATCTGTGCAGTGTCGAAGCACTGCTGGAAAACTCTCAGTTATCCCAACCCCAGGCGCCCTACCTGCTTGCGCCTTGCGATGTACAGGCCGTTAAAGCGTGCGGCGTCACCTTTGCCGTCAGCCTTTTGGAGCGTGTGATCGAAGAGCAAGCAGGCGGTGATCCGGCGCGCGCTGTTGATCTGCGTAACGATCTACAGTCGTTGATCGGCACCGACCTTTCCAAGATCGCCCCGGGCTCTGAAGAGGCGATGTCGCTGAAAAAGGCGCTACAGGCACGCGGGGGGTGGTCACAATACATGGAAGTCGGCATCGGCCCTGATGCGGAAGTGTTCACCAAATCCCAGCCGCTCTCATCAGTGGGTTTTGGCACGCCTGTAGGTTTGCACCCCTCCTCTCAATGGAACAATCCTGAACCCGAAATCGTGCTGGCCGTCGATAGCCATGGGAAAGTTCGCGGCGCCACGCTGGGCAACGACGTCAACCTGCGTGATGTCGAGGGGCGCAGCGCCCTGCTACTCGGCAAGGCGAAAGACAATAACGCCTCCTGCTCACTCGGCCCGTTCATTCGGCTGTTTGACGATCACTTCGATATCGACAGCGTGCGCAACTGCCAGGTATCGCTACGTATCGAGGGCGAAGACGACGATTTCCTGCTCCAGGGCGAAAGCGATATGCGTGAGATCAGCCGCGATCCATTGGATCTGGTTAGCCAAACCATCGGCGCCCACCACCAATACCCAGATGGTTTTATGCTGTTCCTGGGCACCATGTTTTCGCCGATTCAGGACCGCGACGGCCAGGGCCAGGGCTTTACCCATCACCTGGGTGATCGCGTCACCATCGCCACCCCAGCCCTGGGCGCACTGGTCAACCGGGTAGGCCGCAGCGATCAATTGCCGCCCTGGACTTACGGTATTCGCGAACTGATGCGCCACTTAGCGCGCCGCTGATACTGACCTAAATACGCCCCTCATCGCACCGCCAAGGAGAGCACAATGACAACGATTACTCGCGTCGACATTCAAGATATTCGCTTCCCCACCTCGCGTTCGCTGGATGGCTCGGATGCCATGAATGCCGCACCGGACTACTCCGCCGCCTACGTCATCCTGCACACCGATGACGGCAGCCCAGAGGGGCACGGCCTGACCTTTACGATTGGTCGCGGTAACGAGATTGTCGTTACCGCGCTGCAATCGCTGGCACCTCTGGTTGAAGGACGCACGCTGGCCTCGATTACCGATAACATGGGCACCTTCTGGCGGGAAATCACTGGTGACAGCCAGCTACGCTGGATTGGCCCCGATAAAGGCGCGATTCACCTGGCGACCGCCGCCATCGTCAACGCCGTGTGGGATATGTGGGCGAAAAAAGAAGGCAAGCCGGTGTGGAAACTGCTGGTGGATATGACGCCCGAACAGCTGGTGCGCTGTCTCGACTTCCGTTTTGTGACGGATGCATTAACGCCAGAAGAAGCGATCTGCCTGCTACGCCGCCAAGCTTCTGGAAAAGCAGCACGGGAAGCTGAAATGCGCAGTGAAGGCTACCCCGGCTACACGACCTCAGCAGGCTGGCTGGGTTACAGCGACGAGAAAGTGCGCAGCCTGGCGCGTGAAGCACTGGCCGAAGGCTGGACGCACTTCAAACAGAAAATTGGCGGCGACATCGAAGAGGACGCCCGCCGTGCAGCGCTGCTGCGCGATGAGATCGGCTGGGACAACGTGCTGATGATGGACGCCAACCAGGTGTGGGAAGTCGACGAGACGATCACCAAAATGCGCCGCCTGGCCGAGTTTGATCCGCTGTGGATCGAAGAACCCACCAGCCCTGACGACATTCTCGGCCACGCCGAGATCCGCCACCGTGTGGCACCCATCGGCGTCGCCACGGGCGAGCACTGCCACAACAAGGTGATGTTCAAGCAGTTCTTCCAGGCGGATGCCATCGACTACTGCCAGTTGGATGCAGCGCGCCTGGGCGGGCTAAACGAAGTCATCCTGGTGGTGCTGATGGCCGCTAAATTCGGCGTACCGATTTGCCCCCATGGCGGCGGCGTTGGGTTATGCGAATACACCCAACATATCTCACTATTCGACTACATTGCGGTATCCGGCAGCCTTGAAGGCCGCGTACTGGAGTACGTAGACCACCTTCACGAGCACTTTATCGACCCGGTAGTCATCAACCGTGGCCGCTACCAGGTGCCCGAAGCGCCGGGGTACAGCATTGCCATGCACGTAGAATCCCAAGCACAGCACCGCTTCCCTGAGGGTGCAGCCTGGCAGGAAGAACGTTAATGACCGACACCACCACCTTTCTAAATGAGTTAACCAGCCTGCTCGGCGAGCGCGGTTTACTGCGCGAACCGGATGCCATGGCGCGCTATATGAGTGATTGGGCAGGCGATACGCTGGGCATGCCGCTGGCCGTGGCACGCCCGGCCAACACCGCTGAGGTCGCCGAGATAGCAAAGCGCTGCTATGAGCATGGGATCCCGATGACGCCACAGGGCGGTCATAGCGGCTTAGTGGCAGGCGCCTTGCCCGCCGCCAATGGCCAGGAGCTAGTAATCAGCTTGGAGCGCCTAAACAACGTGCGCGCCATTGACCCGATCAACTTCACCATCACGGTAGACGCAGGCTGCATTCTTGAGAACGTCAAGCTGGCTGCTTTTGATCATGATTGCGATTTTCCGCTCTCGCTCGGCGCGCAAGGCAGCTGCCAGATTGGCGGCAATATCGCCACCAACGCAGGCGGGCTTAACGTGCTGCGCTACGGCATGATGCGCGAGCTGGTGCTGGGCCTTGAAGTAGTGCTCCCCGATGGACGCATCTGGGAAAGCCTGAATGCGCTGCATAAGGACAATCGCGGCTACGACCTTCAGCAGCTGTTTCTGGGTAGCGAAGGTACCTTGGGCATCGTCACCGGGGCGGTGTTAAAACTATCACCGCGCCCCACCCAAAACCGGACGGCGCTGCTGGGCCTGCCCTCTGTTCAGGCGGTGATTGACCTTTACGGCTTGGCACGCCGGGAGTGCTGCGATCTGCTAACGGCGTTTGAGCTGATTCCCCGCCGCTGCATCGAGCTGGCGATCGAAGCGACCCCGGAACTGCGCGACCCGCTGGATAGCGCCTACCCCTGGTACGTGCTGATGGAAGTCGCCGCCACGGGCCCCGTGGACCTGACCGCCTTACTGGAAGCGCTGCTGGAAACCGGCATGGAACGCGAGCTGGTGCTGGACGGCGCGCTGGCTGGCAGTGACACCCAGTCCGCCCAGCTGTGGCAGTTCCGCGAAAGCATGCTGGAAGGCCAACGGCGGCGCGGAGAGCATCTGCGCACCGATATTTCGGTACCCATCTCGGCGATTCCCGACTTCGTTAGCCGGGCCAGCGAGGTGGTGATGGCGGCGTCACCGGAGTGCGAGATCATTGCCTACGGCCATGTGGGCGACGGCAATCTGCACTTCAATATCCTACCGCCCACGGCCATGGCGGATAGCGATAAGAAAGCCCATCTGCACGAGCTTGAAGAGCGTCTTTTTGAGGTGCTGGATGACTTCCACGGCAGCATCAGCGCTGAGCATGGCATTGGCCGCACCAAGCAAGCGCCTTATTTGGCACGGCTAACGCCGATTGAGCAGGAGATGGTCAGCGGCGTTAAAGCGCTATTCGACCCTAAAGGATTGATGAACCCAGGGAGGATTTTGCCTGCTGGGGAGTAATCCCTACCTTTACTCTTTCGTGCCTGAACCGCTCCACTAGCCCGTACAGCACATTGACGTAAAAGAATCCTCAATGCCAACGCCAAAAAAGTAACAGCCCGCAGCAACTTAGCTGCGGGCTGCTTGCTCGCTCACTTGAACGTTATCGGCTTGACGATATGGGGTACACACCAATGGCTATTTTTTACAACACGTTGGCGACACTCCAAACTTCTTTGGCTCAGTACCCCATAATATTGGGTAGCCAAGTGGCTAACCCTGGCACGGTAATCAACAGCAAAATGGTCGCAATAATCGGCAGCAGAAACGGCAGTATTGCGGTCACCACTTGGCCGTAACGCAGCCGTGTAATGCCCACCATTAAAAACAGCACCGTGCCAAATGGCGGCGTAATGACCCCCACCGATAGCGTGATCACCATCACGATACCGAAGTGAACAGGGTCTAATCCGGCGCTTAGCGCTGCGGGCACCACAATGGGGGTAAATATCAGGATGCTTTCGATCACTGACATAAAGCAACCGATTAGAAGGAAGAACAGCGCAAAGCACAGTAGCAGCAAGATCATAGGCATATCGATGCTAGCCACCTGCCCTGCCAACGCCTGGGGGATACCCATACGCACCAGTATCCAGCCATAAAAGCTAGATACTGCAATAATCAGTAAGATAACTGCACTGAACATCAAGGTGCGACGAAAGGCGTTGAATAGGTCTCGCCAATTTAAGTCACGATAAACTAGCCCACCCAGGATCACCGCGTAAAGCGAAGCAATGGCGCCAGCTTCAGTAGGCGTGAAGAAGCCGCCCCAGATGCCTCCTACGATAATCGCAGGCATCATTAGCGGTAAAATAGCGCGCTTGCCCGTGCGGGCTACTTCACAAGCATCAAAAGGAACTGGCTTGGGCATCACCACTCTGCCACTGGCAGAGAGCAGCACGGTCATACCCATCAGCAGCAGTGCCATCAAAATACCCGGCAGTAACCCCGCCATAAACAGCCCGCCAATACTCACATTGGCCAGCCAGCCATAAACCACCAGCGCGATGCTAGGCGGCAAAATCGGCCCAATAACGCTGGAAGCGGCAGTTACACCAGTAGAGTAGCCCAGTTCGTAGCCCCGCTCTTTCATGGCCTTGATTTCTATACTGCCAAGTCCGGCGGCATCAGCAACGGCGGTACCCGACATAGTCGCGAAAATGGAGCTGGCCACCACGTTGGCGTGGCCTAATCCACCCTTCGTAAAGCCCATCAGCGCGGTGGCAAAATCGAAAATGCGCGTGGTGGTGGAGCCAGTATTCATAATATTGGCGGCCAGAATAAACAGCGGAATCGCCAGAAGAGTAAAGTTATTGAGGGTTTGCACCATGCGCAGCGGGAGCAATTCAACGGGCAAACCACCTGCGCCGGTCGCCATTAAGGCGATTAAAGAGGTTACGCCAATGGCCACCACCACGGGCAAGCCAATGGCCATGAGTATTAATAGGCCTCCGACAAAAATCAGTAGCTCAGTCATGGCTGAGAGACCTCCTCTTCATGGGGAGCTTCCAACCACGCCACCGGGCCACGCAACGTTTGCCAAAGGGCAATCATAGCCATGCCCACAAAGCTGAAAAAGATGCCATAGTAGAGGTAGCTGAAACTGATACTCAACGAGACAGTTTTATTGTTGGCGCTCATATCCGACATAATCCATGCGCCCCAGGCGGCGAGCGTAAAAAAACCGCAGGAGATCAGCGCAGTGAGGCGGTACTGGATATTCTTACCCAACCCGGAAAGCTTATGGCTGAACAGGTCGACCACCAAATGTTCGCTACGGACCCACGCCGATAACGATCCAAAGCCAATCGCGTAAATCGCCAGCATAGACGACACTTCTTCGGTCCATGGCATCCCTAGCCCCAACAGATCACGGGCAATCACAGCAGCTACAATTAGGAGAAGAATGGCTGCCATTAACGCCACGCCCACTCCATCGCATAGGCGGGTCACACCACGCAGCGCATAGAACGCGATTCGATCCGGCCCCTTACTGGGCGCTATAGCGTCTTCCACAGCAGAACTCCTCGATGATTACCTGACGTTTTTGTCTTTTATCAAACTACAACGACGGCCCAATGGACCGTCGTTGCTCCTTCTAAGCGCGGCTTACTCGCTCTGGTTACCCAGTGCATCTTCGCGGACACCCTCGGCCATTTCAGCCATCACACGATCAATGGCGGGTAACGCTGCTTTACGGAAGGCTTCAATATCAGGCTCAATAATTGTCATGCCCTCTTTTTCAAGCTCTTCTAAATAGTACTCATCGAGTTCGCGTTCACGCTCCGAGCCATGTTCACGTGCGACATGAATGGCCTCTTCAATCAACGCTTGGTCGTCTGCTTCAAGCCCTTCCCACCAGCGTGAGCTTGCTACCCAGTTCCACGGGAACTGCACGTGACTGGTCATAATAATGTGGTCCTGAACTTCCCACAGACGACGGGTATAGGGCGATGAGAGTGAGTTTTCGTGGCCGTCGACCTGCCCCGTTTGCATCGCAAGATAAATCTCCGGTGCGGGCACATTGACCACCTGAGCGCCGATCTCTTCCCACACTTCCATCCATACCGGCAGCGCAGGCAAACGCATGCGGAAGCCGTCAAGATCTTCCGGCGTTTCGATAGCTTTATTAGCAGTCATATGGCGAGGGCCACGGTGCTGGGTGCCGAAGTACTTAATGCCGCCTTGATTTTCCGCTTGCTCGATCAGCGCTTGGCCAGAGGGGCTTTCCATATAGGCGTCCACTTCATCCCAGGTAGAGAAAACGAAGGGGACGGTAATGGCATCGTATTCGGGTGCGTACTGCTGCCGCCAGTTGCCCCCGGTAATCGATAGCTGGGTTTGGCCAAGGTTGAGCAGTTCCAAAACAGCATTCTCACCACCAAGGGAGCCCGCCAAAAAGGGACGCACTTCAAAGCGGCCTGGCGCCTTCTCTTCTAAATACTCAGCAAAGCGTTCCACCGCGGCGCTTTCCGAGCCGCCTTCACTCATGGTGTTGTTGACTTGAATTTCGATAGGGTTAGCCAGGACGAACGGCGCCGTCGTTAGCATGCCTAGGGTAGCCAGCGTGGCAAGCAATTGTTTCCGCATGGGATGACTCTCTACGGTTGTCGTTATTGGGTGTGCTACTCGTTCGATCTTGAAACAACCCGCCAAGCGGCTCAAATCGACGTTCAAGAAGGCTGGCTTCGTAAAATACGATGGCAAGAAACATAGCTATAGCGCGCTGTTTTACACCACCTGCCCAGACTGTACGACCAAAGATGGATATCTATTCGTCCTGCTTGGCTATCTCAATAGGCAATTCAGCTGCTTTCCAATAACAGTTCATCTTAGGAGCATTCACAATGCACGAAGCCGCACCCGTCGCGTTTATTACCGGCGCTACTTCAGGCATTGGCCTTGCCTGCGCCCACTGTTTTGCTCAAGCAGGCTGGGCGTTGGTATTAACGGGCCGGCGCCAAGAGCGCTTGGATGCCCTTCAAGCAACGCTGGAGAAGAGTGCTCCTATCTACACAGCTCAGCTAGATGTTAGCGACCCACACTCCGTGGCCAACGTAGTAGCAGACCTGCCCGAGCGCTTTCAGCATGTGCATACGCTGATAAACAACGCCGGCCTTGCACTGGGTAAAGGCCCCGCGCAAAGTGCAGAGCTAGAGGATTGGTACCGTATGATTGATACCAATATCAAAGGGCTCGTCACCGTCACCCGGCACTTACTCCCCAAGCTGATTGCCGCTGGGCCTGGATCAACCGTGATCAACCTGGGATCAATCGCCGCTCATACGCCTTACCCTGGTGGTCATGTTTATGGCGCTACCAAAGCGTTCGTGGAGCAGTTTAGCTACAACCTGCGCTGCGATGTTGGCCCGCAGGGTGTACGAGTGACCGATTTAGCGCCGGGCATGACGGCCAGTGAATTTACCTTGGTGCGCATGAAAGGCGACAGCAGCATTGCCAACAGTTATTACGAAGGAGCCCAACCGCTACAGCCCGAAGATATTGCCGAGCAAGCGCTGCATGTCGCCTCGCTGCCACCCCATGTCAACATCACTCGCCTGGAAGTCATGCCGCTCTGCCAGCAGTGGTCGGCCCCTACGATACTGCGGGATTAACGTGCTCGTGCCCTTGGGTAAGGTGGTCTACCAAGTGTCGCGCAGTGACATGCAAAGAAGCGTAGCGGCGCATGCCAATCACCAGCTCACGCTGGGCCCAAGAGTCGCTAAGCGGGATGCTTTTGAGCTGCAAATCCCCCAGATCACGATAGATGGTCTGCTCGGGGAGTACGCCAACGCCCATGCCGTGGTGAATCATGCGGCAAATAGCGTCAAAGCTACGTACCTGAATGCGCATACGCAGCGCTTTAGCTGCCAAAGTAGCCTGCTCGTACAACAGCGATTGCAGAGAAGCATCTTGCTGTAAACCTATGAAGTCGAAGGCTAGCGCTTCATTAAAGGCGATGCTTTCACGTTCAGCCAAAGGGTGATCAATGGGCGTCATTAACACGAGTCGATCATGCCGATAGGAGAGCTGCTGGAGGTCAGGCGCTGCCACATGCCCGGCGAAAATACCGATATCGGTCAATCCATCACGGACGGCGGCAATAATTTCGCTACTGACTCGCTCCTGAAGATCAATCTTAATTTCGGGGTAAAGCCGGGAGAAAGCGCTGAGATCCTGGGGAAGAAAAGCAATGATCGCAGAGGTATTGGAATGGATACGCACATGGCCGCGCACACCTTCGCCGTACTCGCTGAGTTCCGCATGCAGGCGCTCGATGTTATCCATAATGCGACGGGCATGGTGCAAAAATGCCTGGCCCGCAGGCGTGAGCTCCACACCCCGCGGACGGCGATACAGCAGCGTCGTGCCGACCAGCGCTTCCAGGTCGCTTATTCGCTTGCTCACTGCAGCGAGTGCTAAATGCTCTCGCTCAGCAGCTGCGGTCAAGCGACCTTCATCTGCTACGGAAATAAACAGTTTGAGGGTGACAAAATCGAAGCGTCGCATGACACATGACTCCCATAAGACAGGCAGATTATGCTAACGCACACCTTCGCTAACCACGAACCCTTTGTTACCGATTGCCTAATTGTCGCCCTAGATCGGCTCACGCATGCTGACAATAAATGATGATAACGATAAATAGAGGAAAGCCTTAATGAATGCTCCCGAAGCCCGCCAGCTTCCGCTCCAAGGCTTGAAAGTGCTTGAGCTTGGTCAACTGATTGCGGGGCCTTTCGCCACCAAACTGCTAGGGGAATTCGGTGCCGATGTGATCAAAATCGAACCGCCAGGCACTGGTGACCCACTTCGCAAATGGCGAATGATTGAGGATGGTACCTCGCTCTGGTGGCACGTCCAGACCCGTAACAAGCGCTCGGTGGCGCTGGACTTGCGCAGTGAAGAGGGCCAAAAGCTGGTGCGCCAACTCGCCGTAGAGGCTGACGTGGTAGTAGAGAACTTCCGCCCCGGCACGCTAGACAACTGGGGGCTGGGCTGGGAAGCACTCTCCAAACTCAATCCACGGCTGATCATGGTGCATATTTCCGGTTATGGGCAAACGGGGCCCTACCGCGATAAGCCCGGCTTTGGGGTTATTGGCGAAGCCATGGGCGGGCTGCGTTACCTCACCGGCCAGCCGGGCGAGCCTTCGGTGCGCGTTGGCGTGAGTATTGGTGACTCGCTTTCCGCGCTTTACGCAGTCATCGGCACACTGTTAGCACTACAAGAGCGCAACCGCAGTGGCCTGGGCCAAGAGATCGACGTCGCTCTGTATGAGTCGGTGTTTGCAATGATGGAGAGCCTGCTACCGGAATTCGATGCCAGCGGCCAGATTCGCGAACCCAGCGGCAGCGCCCTGCCCGGTATTACCCCATCCAACGCCTACCGCTGCCAAGGCGGTGATTACGTACTGATTGCCGGTAATGGCGACAGTATCTTCAAGCGCCTGATGGGCGTGATTGGCCGTGAAGATTTAGCCAACGACCCGGCCCTGGCCCATAACGATGGGCGTAGTCAGCAAGCCGAAATGATTGATGCCGCGATTCAAACGTGGACCGAAGAGCGCCCGCGCGATGCCATTCTACAAGCTCTGGATGACGCCCGCGTGCCCGCAGGCTATCCCTATACGGCCGAAGATATCGCCTTTGATCCCCACTACTTGGCGCGGGAGATGATTCAAACCTTTACACGGCCTAATGGCGAACCGCTAAAAGTACCCGGCGTATTGCCAAAGCTTAGCGCTACGCCAGGGCGAATCGGCGACGGCGGCCCCACCCTTGGCCAGCATACCGACGACGTGTTGGATGAGCTGGGTATTGATCACGAAACCCGCGCTAAGCTGCGCCAAGCGGGCATCATCTAGGGAGTATTTTTATGAAGTTGGTAACACCTTGCCCCACCAAAATCGAGATCAACGAAGTTGCCCCCCGGGACGGCCTGCAGATTGAAGCACGGTTTGTGCCGACGGAAGAGAAAATCCGCTGGATCGATGCGCTCTCTACCACTGGCCTACGGCGTATTGAAGCAACGTCGTTCACATCGCCTAAAGCGATCCCCAACCTGCGCGATGCCAGCGACGTGGTTACCAGCATTCAGCGCCGGGAAGGGGTCGATATCACCGTACTGGTGCCCAACGTAAAAGGCACTGAGCGAGCGCTCGCCTGCCAAGTAGATGAGATCAATCTGGTGATGTCCGCCAGCAATAGCCACGGTCTGGCCAACCTGCGCATGACGCCGGAACAGTCGCTAGAGCAGTTCACGGCAATTTTAGAAGTTTGCCAAAATTCAGAGGCTACACAGGATCGCGGCGTTTTTATCAACGCCTCGCTCTCCACAACCTTTGGCTGCCCCTTCGAAGGCAAAGTGCCCGAGTCGCGAGTACTAGAGCTTGTTGAAAAGCTGATTGGCCTTGGCATTCAGGGCGTCACGCTCTGCGACACCACCGGCATGGCCAACCCTGCTCAGGTCAAACGCCTTTGCGAAGCCGTGCTTAAACGCTGGCCAGAAACCCCGTTCACGCTGCACTTCCACAACACGCGCGGGATGGGCTTAGCCAATGCATTGGCGGCTTGGCAGGCGGGTATCAGCCGCTTCGACTCCTCCTTAGGCGGTCTGGGCGGCTGCCCCTTTGCCCCGGGTGCGACGGGCAATGTATGCACCGAGGATCTGGTACATATGTTTGAGTCCATGGGCGTCGATACTGGCGTCGATCTGGATGCACTGCTGGAGATCGCCGCTACACTCCCCGACCTGATCGGCCACGATGTGCCGGGGCAGGTGGTCAAAGCCGGCAAATCGACCCGGCGCTACACTCCCCCCGTACGATAATTCACCACACTCACACGTCATCCTCCTGCCACATAAGCGTCATTCAACCGCAACACCTCCATCACATGATTGACCTATTAAGCCCACGGCCAATCTTGGAGGTGCTATGCCACAACAACCGCAAATACGCCTTCAAAGCGTTTCTAAGCACTGGGGTGCGACCACCGCAGTGAAAGACATTTCCTTCGATATACAGCCGGGGCAGTTCGTCATTTTACTGGGGCCGTCGGGCTGTGGAAAATCCACCACGCTTCGCATGATCGCTGGTTTGGAAGAAGCCAGCGGCGGGGAAATTCATATGGGTGAGCGTGATGTGACACGCCTGCCACCCGGCGACCGAGGACTGAGCATGGTGTTTCAGTCCTATGCGCTGTTTCCACATTTAAGCGTGGCCGACAATATCGTGTTTGGTCTGCGCAGCCGCAAGGTAGCCAAGGCAGAACAACGTGAACGGCTCGCCAAGGTCGCCGAACTGGTCGATCTCACCGATTACCTGAACCGCAAACCGGCCCAACTTTCCGGTGGCCAGCGCCAGCGGGTCGCGCTGGCGCGAGCGATTATCTCCGAGCATCCCATCTGTTTGATGGATGAACCGCTGTCCAATCTGGATGCGCGGCTTCGCAGCGATATGCGCAGGGAAATTAAAGCCCTGCAATCACGACTCAACATGACGGTGGTTTACGTCACTCACGACCAAGTAGAGGCCATGAGCATGGGAGACCGTGTGATCTTGATGCAACAGGGACATATCGTGCAGGACGGCACACCCGACGAGCTTTATAACCAGCCCGCCAGCGCTTTTGCCGCCAGCTTTATTGGCAGCCCAGCCATGAACCTTTTGCCTCTTGTGCTAGGTGAACAGGGGGCCGTTATTGAGGGCGAACCCACGACTCCAGTGGCCCCCATGGAGGCCGCCGGGGGTCAGTTGGGCGTGCGCCCTGAAGATATCGAACTGCGCCCAGCATCCGAGGCAGGCATTCCGGCCCAGGTACTCAGCGATGAGTACTTAGGTGCCGACACTATTGCCCATGTCGCCGTTGGCAATCACACCGTGCGCGTTCGTCTAAGCGGTAAGCAAGCGCTCTCTGGTAAGCCCTGCAAACTCTACTGGACGCCAGATAGCGCCCATTTGTTTGATCAACAGGGTCTGCGTCAGCAAGCGTTAGCGCCTCTTGCCTTACCCGCTTCGCATCGAAGCGTACCGCGCCCGCCCGCAGTGGGCTCTTTCCAACACTGACCGCTCTCATCCTGACAACATCACAAACACTTGTGGAGTCTCTCATGAGTTCTCAGTTCTCTTTTGCAATGACAGCCATCGCCGCAGCACTGTTAGGTGCCGGCCACGCCAGCGCTAACAGTGTCGACTTGACGATGTACTACCCTGTTTCAGTAGGTGGCGCACTGACCGAGGTCGTTGACAACTTGGTGGAAGAGTTTGAAAGCGAACACCCGGACATCAACGTAGAAGCCATCTACGCGGGCAACTACGACGACACCCGAGTACGCGCCATGTCCGCCATGGAAGCGGGTGATACGCCTCAGCTATCGGTGCTGTTCTCCATCGACCTGTACGAACTGATTGAGCAGAACGCCATTGTGGCCTTTGACGACCTCATCGAAACCGAGGAAGAGCAAGCGTGGCTGGAGAGCTTCTACCCCGGTCTGATGGAGAACGGTCAGCTGGATGGCAAAACCTACGGCATCCCCTTCCAGCGCTCCACTATCGTGCTGTTCTGGAACAAAGACGCCTTTGAAGCCGCTGGCCTAGACCCCGAAACGCCCCCTGAGAACTGGGAAGAGATGGCTGAAATGGCCGCCACCGTGCGGGAAGCCTCCAACGGTGAACAGTGGGGCGTGATGGTGCCTTCCACCGGCTACCCTTACTGGATGTTTCAGGCCTTCGCTTTTCAGAACGGCCATCGCTTGATGAGCGACGATGGTACGGAAGTTTATTTTGACGACCCGGCCGCTGTTGAAGCGTTGGAGTACTGGGTGTCGCTGGCCACCGAGCACAATGCCATGCCCGATGGCACCATCGAGTGGGGTACGCTGCGCCAAAACTTTATCGAGCAGTCCACCGCGATGATGTGGCACACCACGGGCAACCTGACCGCCGTGCGCAACGAGGCCAATTTTGATTTTGGCGTCGCCATGCTGCCCATGAAGACCCAGCGCGGCAGCCCCACCGGTGGCGGCAATTTTTATATCTTTGAAGATGCCAGTGAAGAAGAGCAGCGCGCGGCGATGACCTTCATCCGCTGGATGACCGCCCCCGAGCGTGCCGCCGCGTGGTCGATTGAAACCGGCTATATGGGCGTTAGCCCCGCCGCTTATGACACCGATGCATTGCAGCGCTACGTGGCAGAGTTTGCTCCCGCCGCCGTGGCCCGGGACCAGCTCGAACATGGCACTGCTGAGCTCTCTACCTACCAGGGTGGCCGCGTGCGCCGTGCCTTAGATAACGCCGTGCAGGCCGCGCTGACGGGCCAAATGAGCCCTGCCGAAGCGCTGAGCCAGGCCCAGCGTGAGGCCGATGCCGCGCTACGCCGCTATGCACAGTAAGTGTCACTAGGGTTACGTTTCCATGCTCGCCGGGGTTCGCCCCGGCTTTTTCTCATCACGGCTGCCTTATGAACCTGAACGCCCATCGAACGATGCAGCTTTACGGTGCCCTACTGCTCCTTCCAGCGGCGCTGCTGCTCAGTACCTTTGCCTACCTGCCCACGATCACCACCGTGATCAACAGTCTTTTTTTGCCCGGCTTTCGCGGCGAACCCACCGCCTTTGTCGGGCTCGACAATTATCGCGTGCTGCTGGACGACCCCACGTTCTGGAAGGTAGCCCGCAACAACCTGCTTTACGCCCTGGGTACGATTCCCACATCCATTGCGCTGGCCCTCGGCATGGCGCTATTTGTGAACGGCAAGCTGCCAGGGCGTGGGCTGGTACGCATGGCTTACTTCACACCCACCATTTTGCCCATGATCGCCGCCGCCAATATCTGGATGTTTTTCTATGCCCCGCAGATAGGGCTATTTAACAAGCTGCTTGGCGCGTTAGGTTTTTCTGGCGTGAACTGGCTGGGCGACCCCAGCGTAGCGCTTGGGTCGGTCATCGTGATGTCGGTGTGGAAAGAGGCGGGGTTTTTCATGATCTTCTACCTTGCCGCGCTACAGGCCATCCCCCCGGAGCTTAAGGAAGCCGCTGACCTGGAGGGCACGAGCCGTTGGAGCTTCTTTTGGCGAGTGACCTTTCCCCTGCTGATGCCCACCACGCTGTTCGTGCTGATCAATGCGCTGATCAATGCAGTGCGGGTGGTCGACCACCTGTTCATTCTCACCAAGGGCGGGCCCAATAACGCCACCAACCTGCTGCTGTACTACGTCTATGAGAATGCCTTTTCGTTCTTTGACCGCACCATGGCGGCCACCATCACCGTGGTGATTCTGCTGGTGTTGGCCGTGGTGGCCACGCTGAAGTTCACGATTCTAGATCGCAGGACGCACTACCAATGAATACGCCCGCTACCTACGCGCCCCGCTCACGTTTCTACTACTCACTTCCAGCGCTGGAAACAGTAGCGGCATGGATGCTCGCAGTTATTTGGATTTTCCCACTGCTGTACGCCTTTTGGGCCGCCTTCCATCCCAGCGAATTTATGGTGAATTTCGAGCTATTCGCCCCGCTCACGCTGGAGAACTTCACCAACGCCTGGGCTCAGGCACCCTTTGGGCGCTACTACCTGAATACCTTTGCCCTCGTCACTGGCGTTGTCGTTGCCCAGTTCGTGGTGTGTACGCTGGCGGCGTTTGCCTTTGCCCGCTTTCCCATTCCCGGTAAGAACCTGCTGTTCATGCTGGTACTGATTCAGCTGTTCGTGTTTCCCGAAGTGCTGATCGTCGAAAACTACCGTATCGCCAGCGAGCTGGGGCTGATCAATACCATCACCGGCATTGGCCTGCCCTACGTGGCCAGCGCCTTCGGCATTTTCCTGCTGCGTCAGACCTTCAAGACCATCCCCCGAGAGCTGGAGGACGCCGCCCGTATCGAGGGCTGTGGCTGGCTGGAAATTTTGTGGAAGGTCTACGTGCCGCTGGCCAAGCCCACCTATCTGGCCTACGGGCTGGTGTCGATCAGCCACCACTGGAACAACTTCCTGTGGCCGCTAGTGGTGACCAACTCCGTGGAAAGCCGCCCGCTGACGGTAGGATTGGGCGTGTTCTCCGCGCCAGAAACCGGCGTCAATTGGGCCACCGTCAGCGCTGCCACGCTGCTGAGTATTGCGCCGCTGCTGGTGGCTTTTCTGCTGTTCCAGCGCCAGTTCGTGCAGTCGTTTTTACGGGCGGGGATTCGCTAACCCAACTCACTCGGGTTTTCGTGCGACAATTCTCCTTCACGCACACGACAAGGAGAGCAGCGATGCACGACGACTCGGCAGCCCTCAAAGTACTGCGGGAAGTCTTTGGCTTTGAGCGCTTTCGTGGCCCCCAGCAGGCCATCATCGAGCACGTGACGGGCGGCGGAGACGCGCTGGTGCTGATGCCCACCGGCGGCGGCAAATCGCTGTGCTATCAAATCCCTGCCCTGCTGCGCCCCGGCACCGCCATCGTGGTCTCGCCGCTCATCGCGCTGATGCAGGACCAGGTGGCCGCGCTGATCCAGAACGGGGTGCGCGCCGCCTACCTGAACTCCAGCCTTGAGATGCATGAGGCGATGGAGGTGGAGAACCGCCTGCGTGCAGGCGAGCTGGACCTGCTCTACATCGCGCCCGAGCGGCTGGCCACGGCACGCATGCAGATGCTGCTGGAGCAAACGCGCATTGCGCTGTTCGCCATCGACGAGGCCCACTGCGTTTCCCAATGGGGGCACGATTTCCGCCCCGAGTATCGCCAGCTCTCCCACCTGCACCAGCGTTTTCCCGACGTGCCGCGCATCGCGCTCACCGCCACCGCCGACGTGCCTACCCGGCACGACATCATGGAGCACCTGCAGCTTCAGGAAGCCGCGCTCTACAACAACGGTTTCGACCGCCCCAATATTCGCTACCACATCGCGGAAAATCAGGGCAATGCCAAAGAGCAGCTGCTGAGTTTCATCCGCGAACACCACGACGGCGAAGCGGGCATCGTCTACTGCCTCTCTCGGCGCAAGGTGGAGGAGACCGCCGCTTGGCTGGCTCGCCAGGGGTTGACCGCGCTGCCCTACCACGCCGGGCTGCCCGCCGAGCAGCGCCAGCAGCACCAAACCCGCTTTCTGCGCGAAGACGGCGTGGTGATCGTCGCCACCATCGCTTTTGGCATGGGCATCGACAAACCCGACGTGCGTTTCGTGGCACACCTCAACCTGCCCAAAAGCATCGAAGCCTACTATCAGGAAACCGGCCGCGCCGGACGCGACGGGCTGCCCGCCGATGCCTGGATGGCCTACGGGCTTCAGGACGTGATCACCCTGCGCCAGATGCAGCAGGACTCCAGTGCCGCCGACCAACAAAAGCGCATCGAGCAGCAAAAGCTCGACGCCATGCTGGGGCTCTGCGAGATCATCAGTTGCCGCCGTCAGGCGCTGCTCCACTACTTCGGCGATTCATTAGACGAACCCTGCGGCAACTGCGATAACTGCCTCACCCCGCCTGACACCTGGGAGGCCACGGTGGCTGCGCAGAAGGCGCTGTCGTGCGTCTACCGCACCGAACAGCGCTTCGGCGTCACTTACTTGGTGGATGTGCTGCTCGGCAAGCGCAACGAACGTATCAGCCGCTTCGGTCATGACAGTTTGAGTACGTTCGGCATTGGCAAAGAGCTCACCGCCAGCGAGTGGAAAGCGCTGTTTCGCCAGCTGATCGCCAGCGGCTATCTGAGCGTGGACATGGAGGGCCATGGCGCGATCAAGCTCACCGCCAACGCCAGGCCCATACTGCGCGGCGAGCAACGTCTCACCCTGCGCAAACCCAGCAAGCCTGCGCGACGCAGAGCCAAAGGGGCATCTGCCGCCAAGGGCCACGGCGTACTGTGGGAAGCGCTGCGCCAGCATCGCAAAGCGCTGGCCGATGCCCAGGGCGTACCCGCCTACGTGATCTTCAACGACGCTACCCTGGCCGAGCTGGTAGCGCAAAAACCGCAAACGCTGCAGGCGCTGGGCACTATCTCGGGTATCGGCGCACGCAAGCTGGAGGATTACGGCGAAGGCTTTCTGGCGGTGGTGCTAGCACACCCCGATGAGCCCGCCGCCAGCGCCCCGGTGGGCAGCAGCGCTCTAGAATCTGCCGCGCTGCTGCGCCAAGGGCTAACGCCGGAACAGGTCGCCGAGCAGCGCGGGCTGGCCGCCAATACGGTCTACCGCCATTTGAGCGATGCCATTCAAGGCGGCGAGCTGGCCCTGGAAGAGGTAGTCACGATTGACCCAGCGACCCTAGCGCAGATTCACGCCGCCTTCGAGCAGTTTCCAGGCCAGGGGCTGAAAGTGGTGTTCGAAGCGCTGGAAGGCCGTATTGATTACCCGGTTCTACACTGCGTGCGGGCGTCTATGACTGCCAAGCGTTAACGCTCACCAAATAATCGTATTTTTTAAAAAATCGCTCATTTGGTGTATTCTCTATTCAAGAGAGGAGAAAGCGATATGGCCATTCAGCACAACACCGCTACCAAGCGCCGTGACATGGGAGCCGCTGCCATGCGCACGTATCCCAACATATCCCGCCGCTGGGGGCTGAAAGAGAGCGAAGCCGCCTTATTACTCGGCGTGCCCGACTCCACTTACCGGCGCTGGAAGCAAACTCCCGAGCAAGCCCGCCTGGATGCCAACCATCTTGAGCGCATGTCGTTGATTCTGGGCATCTACAAGGCGCTGCATATCCTGCTCCCCAATCAGGAGGCCGCCGATAGCTGGCTAAAACGAGCCAACAGCAACCCACTGTTTGCCGGTCACACGCCCATGGAACGCCTGTTAAGTGGTCACGTTTCCGACCTCTATGTCGTTCGGCAGCACTTGGATGCCGCACGTGGAAGGGGCCATGTATGAACTTCCCGCTCAGCAACGTCACATGGCGGCCAAGCTACCGCGTTATCCCTTCGCGCTTCCCTCCGATTGATCTGTTCGAAGGCGTCAATAGCCACACTGACGACTGGGACCTGCTTAACGAACTGGAAGGCGAGACCTCTGCTAGGCTTCGTGAAGAAATGGGCGCGATCCATCTGGTGCGCGACGGCGACCGCCGGTATGGGCCTGGATGGACACCCGTCATGGCGGCGTTTTGTCATTTCCCTGCCTCCGGTTCGCGGTTTAGCGATGGCACCTTTGGTGCCTACTACTGCGCACTCACCGAAGCCACCGCCATTGCAGAAACCCTGTACCACGCAGAGCGCTTCATGGGGGAGTCCAACGAGCCGCCCATGATGCTGCAGCAGCGCGTCTATCTCTCCGATTTGATGGGGCAACTGATTGACTTGCGGGGCCACCGCGACGCAGAGCCCCTACTCACCCCAGACAGCTGGTCTGCCGGGCAAGCCCTGGGCAGAAACGCTTGGGAGCAGCAGGCAGATGGCATCGTTTACCCCAGCGTTCGCGACCCCGATGGCGAGTGCGCCGCAGTGCTAAGACCCCCGGTACTCTCCGCCACGCGGCAAGGCCGTCATCTCGGTTATGATTGGGACGGTCAGCGCATTCGGCACGTTTATGAGCTAACGCTTCTAAACTGAGCCTGCCTGACCGCTAGCGCCAGCCCTGCAGATGCTCGCCCCGTGCAATCGCCGCTGAGTCAAACACGCCAGTATCCAAAATCCAGGCGGTGACTAGCTTGGCGGGCGTCACGTCGAAGGCTGGGTTCCACACCGGGGCATCGCTCGGTGCCCACACCACCTCGCCAAACGCGCCTGCGGCTCCGCGCACCTCCGCGCCATCGCGCTGCTCGATGGGAATAGCCGCGCCGGTCGCGCAGGCGGGGTCGACCGTGGTGTAAGGGGCGACCACGTAGAACGGCACCTGATGGTAGTACGCCGCCACCGCCAGCATGTAGGTGCCCACTTTGTTGGCAAAATCACCGTTGGCGCAGATACGGTCCGCGCCGACCATCACTTTATCCACCTTGCCCGCCGCCATTAAGCTGGCCGCCATGCTGTCGGTGATTAGCTGGTAGGGAATGCCTAAATCGGCCATTTCCCACGCGGTTAAACGCCCGCCCTGGAGCAGCGGGCGGGTCTCATCTACGTAGACATGCAGATCTATGCCGCGTTGTTTGGCGATGGCCAACGCGCCAATCGCGGTGCCCACTCCGGCAGTGGCCAGCGCTCCGGTGTTGCAGTGGGTCAGCACGCGGTCGCCGGAGGCCAGCAAGTCAGCGCCCCGCTCGGCCATGCGCTGGCACAGCGCGCGGTCCTCTTCAAACAGCGCTTTGGCTCGTTCGGCCAGGGCGTCAGCGCCCTGGGTAAAACAGGCTTCCATGGCGTCCAGGCAGTACATCAGGTTCACCGCCGTGGGTCGCGTTGCCCGTAAACGGTCGCTGACGGCTTGCCACTCGGGTTCGGGATGGCGAGCGGCGTACTGGGCCAGCACGAAAGCAGCGCTCAAACCAATCAATGGCGCCCCGCGGATGGCAAGATGCTTGACGGCGTGCTGCCACGCCTCGGGAGAGTCACAGCGCACCCACTCTTCGGCCTGGGGGAGCCGGGTCTGGTCCAGGTATTCGAGGGCGTCGGCATGCACTCGTAAACTGCGTGACTGTAACGTAACCATGAAGGGCTCCTTGAGGT
>Ga0208813_1000313_pt1 | contig 40104 bp, 37 predicted proteins | sample MalvireepMed_904_FD_184250 | JGI IMG/M metagenome (GOLD analysis project Ga0208813, IMG submission 184250) | Marine viral communities from the Global Malaspina Expedition - Malaspina viral metaG DeepMed_904 (SPAdes) (version 2) | ecosystem: Environmental > Aquatic > Marine > Oceanic | place... | reverse complement strand
CTTGCTGGAATTAGCGAAGGAAACATGCACCAGCAGTAGGTGAAGCATCAACCAGATAATCCGATGAGATGCCGGTCTGTCTCACTCTCATGCAAAGGTAAGATCAACCATTTAATCCGCTTACCCCATTAAAGCTGTTACTCAGGATGATAGAGATTACAGTATCTGTGCGTATGATCGTGACCCCGATACTGGTGAATACTTTTGTGGCGGTTCAGGTACTATTCCTGATGGGCGCTTAACGGATTTTACAGCCGGTGGGTATGATTACTATATTGGTGACGGCACATTTGAGGAATACGATGGTCGTTTATATAACTATGGTCCGGTAAACTATTACCAACGTCCAGACGAACGTATTACTCTGGGAGCATTTGGTAAGTACGAGATAAATGACCATATTGAATTCTTCACTGAACTTGGTTATGTCAAAGATCGCAGTGTGTCACAGATTGCCGAATCAGGTGCGTTTTTCCCGCAAGTTGACTTGAATTGTGATAACCCCCTTTTCTCAGAGCAACAACGAGACACTATTTGCGGTGCTGGTGGACCGGCGCAGGCTGAAGGTGATCTAGATGTATGGGAAGAAGTTTATATTGGTAAGCGAAACGTTGAAGGTGGTCCTCGTCAACAAGACTTACAGCATCTTTCATATCGTGGTGTCTTTGGTATTCGCGGTTTTATTGACGATACATGGAGTTACGACTTATCAGCTAACTTTGGTAATGTAACGCTAAGCTCTGTCTATGAAAATGATTTTAGCATCACTAATATTGGCCGTGCATTAGATGTAACTACGGATCCAGATACTGGTGAAGCGGTTTGTAGTTCAGCATTGAGCGGAGTCGATCCAAACTGTGTTCCCTGGGATATTTTTGGTCCGAATGTTTCGCAAGAAGCTTTGGACTATTTAACCCTGCCATTATATGCAACCGGCGAAACTAACTTACGTGATGTAACGGGTTATGTTATCGGTAATTTAGGCGATTATGGCGTAAGAACACCTTGGTCTTATGGTGGTGTTGAGCTGTTAGCTGGTATTACAAGCCGTAAAGAAAAACTGGTTTTCCGTCCAGATAGTAACTTCGAATCTGGCGATGGTGCAGGCCAAGGCGGACCAACAATCGGTACAGAAGGTTCTCTCGGTGTTGAGGAATTCTTCAGTGAAGCGAAAATTTACGTTGTAGACGGTGCCGATTGGGCTGACAGCCTTGTTGTTGATTTAGGCTATCGCTATTCAGATTACACCACTGACCAGTCAACAGATACTTACAAAATAGCCGTAGGTTGGGATGTTAATCAAACAGTTAAACTACGTGGTAGTTTCCAGCGTGCTGCGCGTCATGCTAACATTCGTGAGCTTTTTGATCCGCAAAGCTTAGGTTTGTATGACATGGACAGCGATCCATGTGCAGGTACAAATCCTGAAGCTAGCCTTGAAGCTTGTCAAAATTCAGGTGTAACAGCTGGTCAGTACGGTAATATTCCTCAGAGCCCTGCAGGCCAGTACAATGCAATTTTCGGTGGTAACCCTGATCTAGATCCTGAAACTTCTGATACCATTTCAGCTGGTTTCGTATATCGTTCTATGGATGGTAACTTTGATGTATCAGTAGATTATTTTGATATCAAAGTTGAGGATGCTATTGGAACGGTTCCATCAGAGACCACACTTGATCTTTGTTTAGAGACTGGTGACCCAACTTTCTGTGACCAAATTAGCCGTGGTGAAAGCAGTGGGTCGCTTTGGTTAGGTGAAGATAGTATTGTTGAAACTAACGTGAACATTGGTTTTGAACAGCGTACAGGTTTCGACATTAATTCTACTTTCACTCAAGAGCTTAATAACGACTGGGGTCGTCTGAAGTTCAACATAGTGGGTACGTATTTTACTAAATTTGATACACAACCAGTGGTTGGACTTGCTGTAACAGAATGCGCCGGTAAATGGGGTGGCACTTGTGAGTCGCCTAGACCGGAATGGCAGCACAACTTGCGTGCGACCTGGATGAACAACGACGGTGTCTCTGTGTCAGCAAACTGGCGTGCTCTAGGTGCCGTTGATCATCTGTCCGGTACTTCACGCGGTATAGATGCGGAAAACTACTTGGACTTAACTGGTCGTTACCAGTTCGCTGAAGGTGCGACGTTCAGTGTTGGTGTGAATAACATTTTAGCTAACGATCCTCCTTATTTAACAGGAGCTAACGGCAGTAATGGTAACACCTATCCAGGTTACTTTGATGCATTAGGTCGTTATGTATTTGCGAGTATTTCTTACGAATTTATGTAATCGGTCTACTTAGATATTTATGTGTAAAAGCCAGCTATTTATAGCTGGCTTTTTTGTTTTGTTTTTTTGTAACAATGGTTTTTTAAATTAACTTAATAGGTTTAAAAACACTCCAAATGGTTATTTTTTGTACATATGGTTGCGTACGTTAGTAAAAGAGTCAGCGTAACACTTGAAATTTTAATCCCGGAGCGTTAAAAGGTTGTTACCGAAAACGGGCAGCTAAACAATAAATAGTCAAACTGCCATCGGTTTCAGGTTGCTTTCGCCAATCAAGCAACTAAAAAATAATGTTCCAGGGAGTAATTTCTATGAATAGCAATACCTTCCGTAAAAGCTTAACAGCTATCGCTGTTACAGCAACGTTAGGCTTTCCAGCGTTGGTCGCAGCTCAAGATAGCGGTGCCGACAATGTTGAACGTATCCAGGTTACTGGTTCTCGTATCAAACGTACTGATATGGAAACAGCAAGCCCAATCACTGTATTTGACTCTGAAGCTATCGAATCATCAGGCTTCACAACGATGGAAAAGTTCGTACATAACATTCCGTCAATGAACGGTGGTTACAACGGCTCTAACACCAATAACGGCTCCGGCGGTTATGCGTCCGCTAACTTGCGTGGTTTAGGCTCTGACCGTACTTTGATCCTTTTGAACGGTCGCCGTTACGCTTCTGGTGACTTAAACTCAATTCCTATGGCCTACATTGAGCGTGTTGAGGTCTTGCGCGATGGCGCATCGACCATTTACGGTTCAGATGCCATTGCCGGTGTTATCAACTTCATTACGAAAAAAGATTTTGAAGGTGCCGAATTCTCAGCTCAATACGATTTGACGGGTGAAGGTGATGGAGAAACCACTAAACTTTCAGGTGTTATCGGTGCTTCAAGCGGCAAAGGTAATGTCGTTTTAGCTCTTGAATATCAAAACCGTAATCCTATTTGGCAAGGCGATCGTGATTTTTCACGAATCCCACTAAGTGAAGAAGGTGGCCAAATAGTTCAAGGCGGTTCAACAACCATTCCATACAGTACTTGGTCAGCAGCTGATGATAACTCACCATATAACTCAGCGAATGCAGGTAGCAGCTTTGTCGTTGATCCTGAAACTGGTGAAGTGCGGCCATACAACGGTCAGCAAGATGCATATAACTTTGCACCTGCAAGTTATATGGTAACACCGCAGGACATCTTCACAATTAACGCATCAGCAAACTATGAGTTGACGCGTGACTTAAACGTGTTCATGGAAGCGGGTTACACTAACCGTCAGTCAGATCAGTTAATGGCTGCAGAGGGAACTTTCTGGGGACCAACTGTTGCTGGCGAGCATCCGGACAACCCAATCGGCGAAGATCTCTATATTTACCGTCGTTTAGAAGAAACTGGCGGACGTTCGTTTACTCAAGATTTCTCTGACTACCGTATGGTTTTTGGTTTTGAAGGTTATTTAAGTAACGGATGGTCTTGGGATGTATCATATAACTACTCGCGTTTTGTCGATGCGAGCGTAGACTATGGTCGTGCAAACCCTGACCGTTTCGCAACTGTTTTAGACCCGGATCTGTGCGATGCAGAAGAAGCGTGTCCTGGTCTTTGGAACCCGTTTGAAGCCGGCACTTTAAGCCAGGAACTAATGGATTATGTTCTAGTACCAAACTCTCCGGTTGAGCGTGGAACAACTAAGCAGTTTATGGCGAACTTAACGGGTGATACTGGTAGCTTTACTCTGCCGGCAGGACCGGTAGCTTGGGCTGTTGGTGTTGAAAAACGTTGGGAAGAATACCAGAACCAGCCAGATGGCGGCGCTATTCTTGGTCAAATTTACAGCGTTGCGGCAGAACCAACTGAAGGTTCTTACGACGTTGAAGAAGCTTACTTAGAGCTTAACGTGCCATTACTGCGTGATCTGCCAGGCGTTCAGTCGTTAGATCTGTCCGCAGCGGTTCGTTATTCAGACTATGACTTCCTCGATGGTGAGACCACAACGAAGTTTGGCCTGGAATACGTGCCTATGGACGGCTTGTTAGTTCGTGCAACTGTTGCTGAAGGTTTCCGTGCCCCAAGTATTAGTGATCTTTATTCACCGCAAGAAGAATCTAACATTTCTTACACAGACCCTTGTGTAGAGTATGGCGATAGCAGTAATCAAAACGTTATCGATAACTGTTCAGGCGAAGGTTTTGCACCGGACTTTACTCTAGATAACAACCAATCATCTACGTTGGTTGGCGGTAACGAAGATCTGCAACCAGAAACTTCTGACAGCTTCACTATGGGTGTGGTTTACCAGCCCGCGTTTTTGGAAAACCTGAGCATTGCAGTCGATTATTATGACATTGAAATTGAAAACGGTATCGGTGCTCCGAGCACAAGTGCTATCGTTGCTCAATGTTATAATAGCGAGAATTTCTCGAACGAAGCTTGTGGCCTTATCTTAGGAGCTGACGCAGTTGACAGACCTTCTTGGTCAGGTTCTGACTATCGTGATTCAAACGGCTATATTGCTGGTGTCCTAGCTTATACTCAGAATATTTCAGTATTTGAAACCTCAGGTGTTGATTTTGACGTAAACTGGAACCGTGATTTAGCTGGTGGTCAATTAACTATGCGCCTAGACGGTACTTATTTGAGTGACTACACTTATGTCGCTCAAGCTGGTGCTGATGCTCTTGAGTTAGCCGGTAAGTTTGGTGCAGATACGAACTTCGGTGGTCGTGTTGCGGCATTCCCTGAGTTACGTACTAACTTAACCGCGGGTTATAAAATTGGTGACACTGATGTTAGCTGGACAGCTCGCTACCAGTCAGGCACTGACGATATCAACTACGACTCGAAGGACGTGAGCAGCTCAACTGGCTCTTATGTTTATCATGACATGCAAGCGAACTATTACTATGGTGAAAGCACTACCTTTACTTTAGGTATTCGTAACTTGTTTGATAAACAACCTCCATACGTAACAAACAATAACGATATGAATACTTTGAACTCATCTTATGACACAGCAGGCCAATACTGGTATGCTCGTGTAGGTATGAAGTTCTAAGGTTTACCAACGTTAGTTGTTGATAAAACCCAGCTTCGGCTGGGTTTTTTTATGGCTGAAGGTAATTGCTGTGTCGAAATCGCTTTATATTAAACATTATAATTTTGCTATTGAGCTGGTTAAAGGCAACCGCTTTAAAGAAGCAGAGAAAGAGCTGACCTTAGCGTTAAGTTACTTCCCTAATGCTGAAAAAGCGTATTTACTGAAGGCTCAGTGTTTGGCGAGTATGGGGAAACCTGAGTTCATGCAACAATCCTCTAGAATGGCTGAGCGCTTTTTAGTATCGAACCTTAACCATCGTCGGGCTCAGAGAATTTGGGCCGAGGTGAATTGGCGCTTAGCTAACCCCCATTGGACAGCTTTTTATAAAAAAGCACTTAGCGAAAAACGTCCTCAGCTAGCCTTAGTTTATGATTATGCTCGTTTACTATTGCAAACTGAAGACTATTCAAATGTACTCAGTTTACTTGAAAATTTTGACCCGAATGAAAACATTAATGAATTTGATATTATGCGGGCGCATATTCAGTTTAAAACTAAAAGCTATGAACAAGCGCTAAAAAGTATAGAAAAAGTGATAACTTCCGGTAATAACTCTGCCGCAACGTTACGAACAAAAGCTAAGTGTGAACTTGCGTTAAAACTATACCAACAGGCCTTGCAAAGTGCCCGTCAACTAATAGCTCTTAGTGAAAAACCGGAACAAGGAGACTGGGCATTACTCGCTTCGGTTTTCAAAGCTGCCGAGTTGAGTGACAGTTATCAAGAGCTGTACGACTTTGAGCATTTTGTTAGTGCGAGCTTCCTTCCTGTCCCCTCTGAGTTTTCAACAAGGCAAAGCTTTCATAATAAGCTTTCTCTTGAACTTGAAAAACTTCATGGCAGCTCTCAGCATCCTTTAGAGCAATCTCTTCGTAATGGTAGTCAGACTGACGGGCATTTGTTTGCAAATTGCAGTGGGGCTACTCAACATTTAGCTACGGGAATTAAAGAACATGTTGCACAATGGGTCAGTAACTTAGGAAAAGACCCGGCACATCCATTTTTACAGCATAGCGGCAAAAACTTTGACTTTACCGGGTCATGGTCGGTTAAATTACGTAACAACGGCTATCACAAAAGCCATTATCATAATGAAGGCTGGATAAGTGGTTGTTATTATGTTGCAGCAAATAAAGAGCTAACAAATAAAGGGCAAGGGTGGCTTAAGCTTGGTGAAAGTGAGTTGTTGGAAGAGGAGTATGCAGATTACTTTATCCGTCCGGAAGAGGGTCTCATTGTGCTTTTCCCCTCTTACTTTTGGCACGGCACCACTCCTTTTCAAAGTCGCGAAAACCGATTGACGGTTGCTTTTGATATTTATCCAGAAGAATAAAAAGGGAAAGAGATGACACAACGTAACCCGTGGACTTATTTTTGGCAGAAGGGCGCAAAAGCGAGTTTTTTAGATGACCGCTCTCGTTTACAAACCTACCAAATGCGAAAGTTTTGGTTTGAGCGTATGGATGAAGCCGATGTAAAGCAACCCGTTGTCGATGTTGGTACCGGTAACGGAATTGTTGTGCAGTGGTTGACTGAATACGCGGAAGAAAAAGGAAAAAAGCTCGATGTATCCGGAATTGATTCCGCCCAAATTAACCCACCGAATAAGAGTTTGAAGTTATCAGGAGAAACTGACTACGAGCAATTTAGCTTATCTGGTAATAAGAAAGTAGGAGTCTTTGTCTCACACTTTGGCATTGAGTATGGGGATCTTGACTCTGGATTAAGAAATTTATCATCACAGTTAAAACGCGGTGGGTCGTTAGTTGCTCTGGTGCATTCTGAGGAGTCCGTTATCTACAAAAAGAGCTTAGAAGTTTATGAGCTTATTCCCTCTGTCATTAAGCAACTTAAAAAATCGGTGAGCGTATTGCAGGAGGCCTTATTTAAACAGGGGGAAGGTAGTTTACCGAGAGCAGCGCAAGAGGCTCAGCAACGGTTAAATCAATTTGCCCGCAAGCATCAGCAGCAATCGGCTTTTCATGCGATGAATTTTGTTCCTGCGACAAAGCATCTCTTGCAGGCCGCAGCGGCAGGAAAAAAAGCTGAATCACAAAAGATATTTGACGATTACCTAGCTAATGTAACCGAGCACCGAGCCCGGCTTACCACTTTGCTAAAAGCCACTGATAGTCTAGGAGAACCGTATGACTTGCAAAGACGCATCGAAGATGCTGGCTTTAAGCAGGTTAGAATTCAGCAAGTGCAGTTTCCAGAAACCGGAGTTGTAGGGAATTGTGTACAGGCGGTTAAAGGTTCTTAGTGAAGCGGGATTTGGTCACGTTTGTCACTTCATATCTAGGAAACAAAATTAACACTAAAAGTTTACAAAGTTTTAACTTCCTGTTAAGTTCTATACAGCTTCTAGTAAAAGAAGCTATATAATAAAAACGTTCCAGGGAGTTTTTACTCATGAGAAATACATTTTTTAAACGTACGCTTACTGCGGCAGCTGTAGCTGCAGCAATGGGTATGGCAACTCCTGCCATAGCTCAGCAGCAATCCAGTATTCTAGGTGAAGTCGTTGCACAAAATGTGCAAGGTTTAACAGTCGTTGCGACAAACCCCGAAACCGGCTTCAGTCGTGAAATTCAAGTCACAGATGGAGAGTTCCGTTTTCCAGCAATGCCGACGGGTACTTATGAGTTATCTGTTATGCGGGGAAATGAAGAGGTTGCAAAGCAGACAGTACGCGTTGCGCTAGGCTCAAACGCTACTCCAACTATTCGTGTAGGCGATTCGATTGAGACTATCCAAGTGAGTGGTAGCCGTATTTCAAATGTCGATGTCACTACAACTAACTCTGGTTTAGTAGTTAGCGAGGTTGATTTTGATAAATTACCTGTTGGTCGTGACCTTACTTCTGTAGCGCTGCTTGCACCGGGTACGGTAAAAGGCGATACAGGTTTTGGTAATACTGCATCTTTCGGCGGTGCTTCAGTAGCAGAGAACTCTTGCTACATTAATGGCTTAGAAGTAACTGATACTCGTCGCGGTTTGGGCTGTGGCTCTGTACCTTTCGAGTTTTATAAAGAATTCCAGGTTAAAACTGGTGGTATGTCTCCTAAATATGGTCGCTCAACTGGTGGCGTTATTAATGCTGTCACTAAAAGTGGTACCAATATGTGGGAATTTGCAGCCGTTTCTCATTTTGAACCTGCGGGTCTTCAGGAAGAAGGGGAAATATCCCGTGGTTCCGGCGGCACTGGTAATGTATTCCGAGACAATAGTGTAAGCGAAAATGATGAATATAGCGTGTCTCTAAGCGCTTCAGGTCCTATCATTGAAGATACATTGTTCATTTACGCATTAGTTAACCCTCGTTCTCAAGAGACAACATCAGCAGCAGCAACTGGCGGTGAGTTTGCCGCCGATACTCGCCTTAACGTTCAGGACTCAAGTGGTAGCGACAATCTATTCTGGGGTGCCAAAATTGACTGGGATATTAATTCTAATCATCGCTTGAGTTACTTCGGTTATTCAGACGAGAATACTGTTGAACGGGACACTTTCCAATATAATCCTAATACAAGTACTGTTGGTGACTCTATCGGTACTACTATTTTCGAAAATGGCGGTACTGCACATAGCTTAAGCTATACAGGTTACTGGACTGAGAACTTAACTATTTCTGCTATGGCTGGTGAGTTAGAAACTCAGTACGGATCTGAACCTTCCAATACTGAATGTTCTACGGTTATTGATACTCGAGATGTAGCTGATCCGGCTGTATCTTGTGGACCAGGTGGCTCCATTGGTGACAACTTTGATACAAATACTCAGTATCGTTTTGACCTCGAATATTACTGGGGTGATCACACGATACGCGCGGGTTACGACTACCAAGAGCGTGAATCAACAAATGTCACTCGTCCTATTGGCGGACACAGCTGGGAATACGCTACTTTAGAAAACGGAGCATCAGTTCAGGGCGATAGTGGAGTATTATTTAGTAATAACACTGGTGCTCCAATTGATTATGTTTCTGACCGTATTTTCGAAGGTGGTGGTAACTTTGTATCTGAACTTTCTGCTTATTACGTTGAAGATGAATGGCGTGTATCGGACAACGTCATATTAAACATTGGTTTTCGTAAGGATGAATTTGAAGGCAGTGGTGTAACAGACCAAATTCTATATGAATTTGATACTAACTGGGCTCCTCGTTTAGGTGCTAGCTGGGATGTATTTGGCACTGGAGACACTAAGTTGTACGCAACGTGGGGTAAATATTACTTGCCAGTACCTAATAACACCATTTACCGTGCGGCATCAGGTGTAAGCGATTCAACTACCTATTACTATTTCGATAGTATTGATGGCTCTACTGGCGTTCCTCAAGGTTTAGATCCGGTTAATGGTTCTGTAGAAAACAGTCAAACCGTAAGTTCGGTTTCCACTCCTCCAACTAAACCGGTATTCCAATCTCAAGAAGCTGATCCGTTTGCACGTGAAGAGCTCATAGTTGGTTTCGAGCAATCACTGAATGACGACCTTGCATTTTCATTGCGCGGTACATATCGTGATGTAACTAGCGCACTTGATGATTACTGTGGTATTTATGCGTACCCATATTGTGTGCTAATCAACCCAGGTGAAGATTCAACTTGGTATAAAGATGGGTACTATTGGGACGGTTCAGCTCTAGATCAGAGCAAACTATCACTGTTTGATGGCCAACCAGACGAGGGCTCGTTAACTACTCACCCGAACGCTACTACTATTCAGATGCCAGAAGCTAATAACGAGTACTTAGCTTGGCAGACTGAGCTAAAGTACAATACAGACGATTTCCGTATGAACTTTATTTATACTTGGTCTCGTAGTACGGGTAACTTTGAAGGTGCCGTTAAATCAGATATCGATCAAGCAGATCCCGGTATCACGCAGGACTTTGACTTCCCAGCGCTAATGGACGGAGCACAAGGCTATCAAGCTAACGATCGCCGCCACGTCCTTAAGTTATTTGGTAGTTATGATATTGATGAAAACTGGACTGTAGGTTTCAACAGTACTTTGTCTAGCGGCCGTCCTTTATCAGCATTTGGCCAGGGTTATCCTGACAAAGATCCCAACATCTACGGAAGCTATGGTGATACTTTCTACTTAGCTGATTGTGATGATGTAACTGGTGAGTGTTCATATAATCGAGTGCCTCGTGGAACTGTAGGTCGCACACCATGGACATTTAATATTGATGCTTCCGTAGCTTACAACTTCACTGTTTCTGGTGTGGATATGAAGGCATCACTTGATGTGTTTAATGTGTTAAACACTCAAGAAGCAACGTCTTTAAATGAACACTATGAAGTAACAGAAGGCAGTCGTAACCAGTGGTACGGCGCTGCATACTCGTGGCAGACGCCTCGTTACGTAAGATTAGGGTTTGAAGCTCGCTTCTAAAACGTATTAAAGTTACTAACTTAGACTTATAAAATAAAAACCGCAGTTGGTTATGCCAACTGCGGTTTTTATGTTAAATAAAATAAGTTTCGACCATAGCATCTGCACTGGGGAAAACAACTAAAAACTTACAAAACTTTAACTTTCCATCAAGTTTCTTAGTACTTCGCGTAAGAGGTAGCATAATAAAAACGTTCCAGTGTTACTTCTTTTCTTCCCTAAACCTTCCCCAAAACCTGCCGATAACAACACATAAGCTCTATCATTAAAGGTCAGGCTATGTTTTATCGGGTGCTCATTCTTTGTTTCTCACTACCATTTTTCTTGTTGTCAGGCTCAGCAGCCGCGCATGCTAACAACCCCCACGAAGCTATCGGCGACGACTTAGCGGAGCAGCTCGCGAGTCAGCTCTCGCACAACAATCATTCTCACTATGGGTCTAATATTGGCGTAACTCGCTGGGTGTTGGCGGAAACGCTTGAGCAGCCGCAAGCGGGTGACTCGTTAAACGAACTCAGCCATCAGTTGAGTGAGAGCATTTATGCGCATCTTAAGGAGCGCAATTTAAGCCTGGTTGAATTTCGTGCCCAATCTTATATCTCTGTCGCAGAAGAGGGAGCTACACTACTTTCCCGTGACGTAGATGAGCTTGAACAACATCCTGAAATTGACTGGGTTCTGGTGGGAACTCTGTCTCGTAAGGACGCAGGAACCATGGTTAATTTGCGTATTGTCGACCGCCGTAATCAAGAAGTGCTGGCTGCGGCTAACCGTTATGTTCCTAAGCATTTGTATTGGCCAAATAAGCAAACTGAGTTAGTTAACGGTCGTTTACAGCGTCATTAAGAAGAGGCAAAACCATGAAGTTATCCATTTTTGTAAGTTTTACTGCGTTGTTTCTGGGAGCCTGCACTGTGTTGCCGGCTAAGCAGGAAGTGGCGCAGACTAAAGTAAACGCCGAAGAGAAAGCGCCAGCAGAAGAAATTTATACTCAGCCGTATAGTGCTAGGTACAGCGCCGAACTTGCCAAGCAACTGGTTAAGAATGCCAGCATCCGGTTAAATAGCGCGAAGGTGGGTATAACCAATTTGGTTGGTGTAACTGGCCAATATGACAAAAGCTCACCGTTAAGTATGGTGCTGTCAGAGCAGTTGGTGCGGGAACTGCACCGTCGTGAGCTAAGCGTCCTCGACTTTAAAGCGACTGACTTTATTCGGGTGACTCCAAAAGGTGACTTTGCGTTAACTCGTGACTATCTGGAACTGGATGAAATTATGCCAATTACTCATGTGTTGGTTGGTACTTTGTCTCATCACCGAGATGGCGTTATGGCAAACGCCCGGCTAGTGAATATCAATACCAAAGAAGTGGCCAGTGTGGCTCAGGTATTTATTCCGGAGTCGGCGGTTAGGCAGCTGGACGAAAACTATGGGCAACCGGTACTTCGCAAGGCTCCATAAATAGAAAGGGCCTGACGCTTTGTGTCAGGCCCAATATTTTCCAGTGTAATACTTTCTATCGTAACTTTTACTAACGTAATTCGGGCTTCAATAAAGACATAAACTCACGAATGCGCTCAGCATTTTTGCCCACATCGCTGCGGCCCACACGTGACTTACTGCGAATATCTAACTGGCTACCATCTGCTGTACTTCGAACTCTTATCACTACGTCGTCTTTAAAACCAAACCAGGTAGTGGTTGCCGTAGCCTCAATTCTGCCTTCTGTTTCTGAGCTTTCTACTAACTCCCAGCCCATTTTATCTACCGCCAACAATGCCGACGAGAAGAGTTCATTCGGTGACTCCAGTGATTCGTAAGTTCGTAACTCAGGGTAAGCCTGACGCTGTTGTTTCGCTGTTTCTTCTCCGGCATATTCAACCGGGTTGGGGGCATCTGCACGTAGCGGCGCAATCGCCACAAACTCAGGCGGGTTTTGTGTGTCAGTCGTTATGTCGTGAATGGCTGGAACATTTTGTGCCTTCAGGTATTGACTGAAGGGCATGTAAAAGGCAAGTACTCCGGCAATAATGGCTAAACCACTAAGGCCAGCAACCAACCCTTGCGGGCGGCGAATAAAGTACCAGATAATGTTAAGCACGAAGGTTGCCGCACCAATATAAGCAGCCCAGCGCAGCAATAAGAATGCTGTGCCTAGCTCTGCTGTTCCGCTTTTGTATAAAGGCCCTGATATAGCAAGCAGCACGACAGATAATAAACCCAGAAGAATAAATAAACCGTGTAACGCTTTCATAAAGACACCCTTAAAGTAATGTTGCCTGCTATTACGTCACCACATTGGTTTTGGGTCAACGGGAATTTAACAGTTTGACCGCTTTTAGCGGTTTTCTAAGTTATTTAATTTCCAGTTATAGTCAACAAAACGAATATCTAAAGACTGGAAGTTCATATTATCACCGTTACCTGAACCATCGGAAAGAGCCCTTGAATAAGCTGTCAGATAGTCTTGAAGCCCGTCAAAGTCCTCCCGGTACCAGTCAAAAATTTTCGACAGATAAAGGCCTTCATCATCAATACCATTTTTATCTCGGTCGCTTAAAAAAGTGACCATCTGATTTTCTAATTGAGTCTCCAGGTTTTCACCGGTAAAGGCTTCCGCGCGCAGCTTAGGGCAGCTTACTGCTGCGCAGACTAACGCGGCATGTATTCGGGGTTCGTCAAAGTCGACACGAATTTTTTCGTGCTCAACCCAATCCAAAGTACGTTTTTCACCTAGTAGCGTAAAAAATGACTTCTCCCATGGGCTGGAAAGTAGCCCGCCTAAATCGCGAATAGAATCAGCCTCGCCGGACTCAAATTTATCGATATTGTCGATAATAAGCTGCAGGGTGAAACCGTTATATGCGTTGATTAAAAAGGCCAGTTGCTGCTCATGCGTCCAGCTTTCATATTGCTCTGTCTCAACTGCTGACAACGATGCGAGATAATTGTCCAGTGGTTGACGGTTTTTAGCCAATTCGCGGTAATTAACCGCAGACTTTAAACCGTTGTTATAGACTGTAACGTGCTCACTTAAAACATCGCTGAAAGCGGCATGAGATCGCTCAAATGACTGCGCGGATGCAGCCATTTGCCAGCTCATAGCCAGAACAAAAAATATGACTCGCATAGTCGCTCCATCTTAAAGGCTCAGCTTGGTATCATACTCGCGTAGCATAAAGAGTGCGATGCAAGCGGCTAACATTGGCCATGCCGCAAAAAACAGAAGGTTGTTAAAGGCGTCTAGGTATTGTGGGAATGACGAAAAAGTCGACGCTGCGTGCATAATCAATATTAAACCGTAGGTTATCGTTTTCCATAACCCGGCAATAAATGCCAGACAAAGAGCCACTTGAAGTCCGCCCAGTACAGCAGCTAAAGTCGAAGACAAACCACTTATTCCATAAAAGCCTTCGAACACTGCGGCGGTATGCCCCGGGTTCACAAACTTATCCAGCGCCCATACAAACATAACGATGAAAATACCGACCCGTAGCGCTAACAGCGCCCACGGAAGTTTTTGTTCTAGTGACTGACTCATAGTTGTTTCCGTTGTTGGTTTTAGTGTTTCATCCGGTGTCATCGCATTCGGCTAGGCGAACTTTTTAAATGGTTCATCTATAGGTGTATTTGCAATATGGTTTGTAAAGTTGCTCATCGTTTTCTGAGCAATTCCCAAAATAACCTCTAGTGCCTGACGCTGTCCGTAACCGGCCTTATAAAAAGACTCAAGCTCACTTTCGTCGGCGTTACCGCGCTTTTCAAGCATGGCCAGAGTAAACTGACGCAGCGCTTCCAATTTGTCATCGCCTAAGGGCTTACCGGCTTTAATGTTGTCAGTAATCGAATCATCGGCGCCCATATTTTTGGCAATAGCAGTATGTGCCGGAACGCAGTAATGGCATTCGTTGAAAACATTGATGGTTTGCCAGACAACCGTTAACTCGTCTTTGTCAAAGCTACTATTCACGAAAAGCTCGTGCACTTGTTGGTAAGCGTCCAGAATGCCGGGCGCTTCAGCCATGACAGCGTGCAAATTGGGGATCATACCGAAAGCTTTTTCAGAGCCTTCTAACAACTTCTTGCTTTCTTCGGGGGCCGATTCTTTGTCATGCAGTTTAAAGTCACTCATATTTTACTCCTGCGCTTTTAAGTTGTATTTAATGTTGTGAGTATGAATATAGAATAAAAGCTCAAAAATAAAAGCAGGCTAAACCAATTCCCGCTGTTTTAGTTATGAAGACAGGTGTTTTTGCGTGCTAAGACGAATTAGCTAAGAGTGAGTTTGGTGGCGGTACTCTGCTGGGGAGAGGCCCGCATACTTTTTGAAAAAGCGGCTGAAGGCTGTTGCCGATTGATAGCCAAGTTGCTCTGCAATCAAGTCCACCGATAGCTGCGAGCTACTTAGCATTATGCGCGCCCGTTGTAACCTGAGTTGGTCGACGAGTTTTTTCGGGGTTACGCCAGTTTTCTTTATACACCTTTCCGCAAACGCACTGGCTGATAAATAAGCGAGTTCTGCCAGTCGTTCTACAGTCCAGTCCGCGCCCGGCTCGTTAATCACGGCCATAATGACTGTACGCAACTGACGATCACTCAGAGCAGCTAAAGGGGCGCGAAGAGACTTACCCTCATCAATAACTTGCCGCAGCAAATTCAGAGAAAGAACGTCACTTAGCCGACTAATGACGGTTTGGTATCCGGGAGACTGATTAATTGCCTCAGCTCTGATTAACTCAATAATATGTGATAGCTGCTGATGCTGGTCTGCTTGTTTTAGAATGAGCCAGGGCGGGAGTAGTTGAAATAGAGTATCATTTGCTCCCGGAGCGGAGTTAACGTCATAACAAACAACACCAGATTGTTCGTGGTCGCGCTGACAATACTTGGGAATATCGGATTTGTTTATGTCAGATGGAATTTGAGTCTTACTCAGAAAGTGAGAAACGCCTTTATTAACAAAAATAATGTCTGAGGCACTTAGTTTGATTGGTTCGACCGAAGAACCCGGTAAACCAAACCAGCAGTCTCCATTTGTGACAACATGAAACGCGACTTTTCCCGGCTCTTTGGCCATTAAGGTCCAGTGGCCGCAAAGGCCTGATTCAAAGTGCAGTTCGGTACCCCGGGCAACTTGCTCTAACAGTTCGTTGAGAGCTTCCGTTGTTTGAGTTGGGTTTCCTGTTGTTTTTGTCATTCCGTTATAGGCTTAAGTAGTGAATACTGACTATTATGCGTGATGCGTTTCAAGAGTAAAGGTTTTGAGCCTTTGCCATTGATTTCTGAAGGTTAATACCTTCAGAAGAACGATCTTATTTCTGGCGATAAACGTAACTGACTAGCGCAACAAATAACGCTTTTAGTTTCGTTTAGTAAGTCATTTGGTTTAATAAGGAAATACAAGAATGAAAAAGTGGTGGTGGCTAGGGTTCTTGCCGTTAACGGCGGTGGCACAAGAAAAACCAATGGAAGTTATTGAGGTTATTGGTCGCGATGACGGAAATGTCGTACTGCCATCGGAAGAAACAACTGAAGGTCTGTTTGGTTTAGCGGAAAGCTTGCAGGAAATCCCCCGCGCCGCCACAGCTATTAGCGCCTCGTTAATGGAAGAAGCTGCCATTAATGACTTACACGACATTGAGCGTTTTGCGCCTAACAGTTTTGCTGCAGCAGGTTTTGGTAATCCATCGCTGCCGACCATTCGCGGCCAGCTGGGCGAGTTATTTGAAGCGGGCATGCGCCGTCAGGCCGGTAACAATGGGCTTGGTATTCCCATGTCGTTTAACGCCATTAAAGGTATCGCTGTTGTTAAAGGCGCGCCGCCGGTTATGCTGGGCACCACGCAACGTGTGGGTGGTTTTGTCAATTTACAGCCCAAAACCGCTCGTCTGACTGAGTCAGACTCTACCTTAAAAGCCCAATTTGGTGAGTGGGAACAGTATCGTTTGCAGCTTGACCATAACTGGGTGTTAAAAGAGGGCGAGCAAGGCCTGCGGGTAAGCGCCGAGTATGTTAACGAAAACAGCTTTTACGACTTTCATCAGCACCGCAGCGATGACCTTTTGCTGGCGTATAAGTTTGCGCCTAACGACGACACGCTGCTGGATATTTCCTTAGAGTATTATGACGTTGACTGGACAGACAACGCAGGCATTAATCGGCCGACGCAAAACCTGATAGACCATAATTTGTATATTACCGGGCAGGGTGTTCAGCCGAATGGTTCACGAGTTCCCGGTGCTGGCGCGATTGTCAGCCCAACCGGAGAGGTTCGAATTGACCGCAGTACCACGTTAACTGACCCGCTCGACACTAATACCGCTGAAACTACTCTGCTGCACGCAAAGCTTCAGCATTGGCTGAACGATGACATGGTTCTGGTTAACCGCACGTATTATCAGTACTTAACCCGCGAAGGCATTAACCAAAATAGCTTTGTTGAAATTATTGATGACGCTCACACCTTTGAAAACCGCACCGAGCTGCACATAAACAAGAAAACGGTAGTGGGCGTTAACTTACGAATTAACGATGTACTGGGTTACAGCCAGTTCTCAACCGAGGCGGATAACCCTTCCGATTTGACCGGGCCGCTCAGCAATCGCCGCATTCCGTTAACCAATGAACAGAAAGCGCGTTTAATTGAGTTGCGTCCGGATCTCTGGGTATCGCCGGGTAGCCAGTACGATATTGACGGCGACGGTGCGGGCGATTTTATTACGTCAGATACCACCGACTCAAAAAGCTACCAATGGGGCGTTTTCGCACAGCATGAACTGGATATTACGGACAAATGGCGAGTCACCGGTGGCGTAAGAGCTGACTATTACGACGTGGACGCAAAAGACCCCATTCCACCACAGGTTGTTCAGGCGGCAAGCGATACCTACAGTGACTGGCTAACGGCGATGAGTTTATCAACGCAGTATAACTGGACACCGGATCTGACATTCTACGCAACCGCCTACGAGAGTGACTCTACGTCTAACGCGATGGCGGGCGGTACGGTATTAAATGCCGACGGTGAAATTGATTCCCAAAACTTTGCCACAGAGAACTCGCTTTATGAACTGGGTGTGAAATACGCGCCAAGTGATGCCCGCTGGTACGCGGACGCTGTGGTCTTTGACCAGAAGCGCAGCTTACGCAACCGTGATGGCTCTAACAGCGGTATTCGCACCGAGGGTTTCGAAACTCAGTGGCATTTCTCTTCAGCCACAGGAATGCACGAAACCGGTTACTGGCTAACTCTGGCAGCTAGCTATATTGATGCGCACTATGACAACTCTACAGCGTCGCAGGGTACAGGTCAGGTAGCTGATGTGTTTGATGATTCACGCCCCGATATTATTGAAGGTACAGGTGTTGGCTCGCCTAATTTCACCGCGTTTCCTGCTTCCAATCAACAATTACAGGGCATTCCCGAAGTACAGGCTTCAGCAGTTGCCGGTTGGCGGATAACCCCTGAATGGTCGGTCGGTGGCGATTTAAGCTATACCAAGCACTACCCGTTAGATTACCTGCAAACGGTATTTATACGCGACCAGCATACGCTAAACCTGAACGCACGTTATCGCTTTAATGAACAGTTAAGCGCCCGTATTGACGTGTTTAATGTAACAGATCAGGACAACTGGTCACCGGTATTTGAAGGCGGTTATTTTGGTGCAACCCTGGCTTTTCCATCGCAGCCAAGACACGCGCGTTTGAGCGTTGATTACAAGTTTTAAAACTGGAAAAACAGAGTATATGACCTATAATAAGACCTGTTAAAAGTCTTTTTGGAGGTCATATGAAGTCAGTTAGACCTATTTACGCACGCAACTCAACTAGCATTAGTGAGTTGAAAAAGAACCCAATGGCGGTCGTTCAAGAGAGTCACGGTGAACCGGTGGCTGTATTGAACCGGAATCAGCCAGCATTTTATTGTATTCCGGCAGCAACTTATGAAGCGCTGATGGAAGAGCTGGAAGACAGGGATTTACTGGAGCTAGTTAAAAAACGCCAGCATGAAGATGAAGTCGAGGTGAACATCGATGATTTATAAGCTGACGTTTAAACGTTCAGCTTATAAAGAATGGAAAAAGTTGAACAAGGATGTTCAGGCTCAATTTAAAGCCAGACTCAAGCAAAGGCTTGAATCACCTCATGTCCCGGCGTCTCGCTTAAAGGGAATGGATAACTGTTACAAAGTGAAATTGCGAAAACTGGGTTATAGATTGGTTTATCAAGTAAGAGATTCCGAGCTCGTGGTTACCGTTGTAGCTGTGGGGAAACGAGACAAAAACAGAGTGTATATTAGCGCTCAGAAACGACTGGATTAATCTTTATGTCATTGAAAAAGCTGTTGTTGCTGTTAGTTATTATTGTGCTGTTTATCAGTGCGTTTGCATTCGACCTAACGCAGTACCTGTCACTGGATGTACTAAAAGAAAAGCAACAGCAGCTTAATCAGCTTTTTGTTGATTACCCCTTTCAAGTATTTGCAGTTTATTTTGTTGTTTATGTGGCGGCCACAGCGTTATCGCTGCCCGGCGCGACTATTTTAACTTTGGGTTCTGGTGCCATATTTGGTCTGGGGTGGGGGCTTTTACTGGCCAGCTTCGCCAGCTCATTTGGTGCATTCCTAGCTTTTTTAAGTGCCCGCTTTATTTTACATGACTGGGTGCAGGAAAAATTCGGTGAGCGGCTAACCGCTATCAACAGAGGAATGGAGCGAGATGGCGCGTTTTACTTACTCAGCCTGCGTTTGGTTCCGCTGTTCCCGTTCTTTGTTATTAACCTGGTTATGGGGCTGACTAAAATAAAAGCCAGGACCTTTTATTGGGTAAGTCAGCTAGGCATGCTACTGGGCACCGCTGTATACGTTAACGCAGGAACCCAGTTAGCACAGATATCCAGTCTGAGTGATGTGGTTTCAGCGGACTTAATAGGTGCTTTTGTCTTACTAGGCATATCTCCGTTAATTGCCAAAGCGGTACTGGCCGTCTTGAAACGCCGCAAAGCCTTTAAAGGCTATAAAAAGCCTAAGTCCTTTGACAATAATTTAGTGGTTATTGGCGCCGGTTCAGCGGGGTTAGTCAGTGCTTACATAGCGGCCACAGTAAAAGCAAAGGTTACCTTAATTGAAAAGCACAAAATGGGCGGCGACTGCCTGAATACTGGTTGCGTGCCTTCAAAAGCCCTGCTTCATGTAGCGGAGCTTGCTCATAATGCGCGTAACGCCTCAAGTGCGGGGGTTCATGTTGGCGAAGTGTCGGTTGATTTCAAACAGGTTATGCAGCAGGTGCAGTCAGTTATAAAAGAGATTGAGCCGCATGACTCGGTTGAACGTTACACCGAAGTGGGTGTGAATGTTGAGCAAGGCGATGCGCGCATTGTTTCGCCCTGGGAAGTTGAAGTGACCAGCAATGTTGAAGGTAAGAGCGAAACCAAACGCATAACCACTCGCAGTATTATTATCGCGACTGGCGCTAAGCCTCTGGTACCAAACTTTGAGGGGTTGGATAAGGTCGACTATTTAACCTCAGACACCCTATGGGAGTTAGATGAACTGCCTAAACGCTTATTGGTATTGGGCGGCGGGCCTATTGGTTGTGAGTTATCTCAGGCGTTTCAGCGTTTAGGTTCACAAGTTACTCAGGTGGAAATGGCTGAGCGGCTTATGGGCCCGGAAGATGCCGACACAGTGGAACTGCTAACTCGACGGTTAACGGCAGAAGGGATTGATATTAAGCTGAACCACAAAGCGTTGCGTTTTGAACAACACAATGGCGAGCCCGTGCTTATTGCTGAGAACACTGTTGATAAAGAGAGCAAAGAAGTTGAGATACCCTTCGACAAAGTGTTAATTGCTCTGGGGCGGCAACCCAATATATCGGGCTTTGGTTTGGAAGAGCTTGGCGTGCAAAACAATAAAACAGTCAGTACCAATGAGCTTTTGCAAACCAACTTCCCTAATATTTACGCTTGTGGCGATGTTGCCGGGCCTTATCAGCTCACTCATGTGGCCTCGCATCAGGCGTGGTATGCCTCGGTGAATGCCTTGTTTGACCCTTTCAAAACCTTCCGGGCCGATTACTCTGTCATTCCCTGGGTAACCTATACCTCGCCGCAGGTAGCAAATGTGGGTTTAACCGAGCAGCAGGCGAAAAAAGCCGATAAACCGTACGAAGTAACCGAGTACGACATTGGTGAACTGGATCGTGCCATTGCCGATGACAGCGCCTATGGGAGGGTGAAAGTGCTGACCAAACCGGGTAAAGACGAATTGCTGGGTGTGAATATTGTTGGTCCGCAGGCCGGTGAGTTGCTGGCGGAATATGTGCTGGCGATGAAACACGGCATTGGCCTGAATAAAATACTGGGCACCATACACAGCTATCCGACCCTGGCAGAGGCGAATAAATACGTGGCCGGCGAGTGGAAGCGCGCCAATGCGCCGCAGAAGCTGCTAACATGGGTTGAGAAATTTCATCGCTGGCGCCGGAGTTAAAATGCGCTTTACTGCTGCTATCAGTTTATTGCTCGTGACACTTTTTGCCGCCGTACCGTTAAAGGCGGAGGTGGTTAACTTTTATGCCTGGGGTGGTTCGCCGGAAGTAAACAGTTACTTACGCTGGGCGCAAAAGGAACTGCAAGGGCAGGGCATTCAGTTTCGCCATAATAAAGTGGCGGATGCCTCCGAGGTGGTTAAGCAAATTATAGACGGTCATTCCAATGCGGATATTATCTGGATAAACGGTGAAAACTTCCATGCACTGAAAGAGGCTGGTGCTCTGCGTTCCATTGCCGATGAAATTAAGGCAATGAACAACATTAACCAGGACCTTAACTGGCAAACCGATTTCGGTGAATCGGTGGATGGGCTGGAAGTGCCCTGGGGAGTAGGGCAATTTAACCTGATTAGCCGACCCGGGCTTTTCACTCAAAAAACAGTGACTGCAGAAAGCCTGCTCAACGCCGCCCGGGAAAATAAAGGTCGCATCAGCTACCCTAAACCACCGGACTTTCATGGCACCACTTTTTTAAAGTCGCTGTTGTTATCGATACATCCGCAACAACGCGAGGTATTTCAGCAGCCCGCAAACAGTGTTAATGCAAATGAGCTGACAGAGCCTTTATGGAGCTATTTAGACAAACTGCACCCGCTGTTATGGCAGCAGGGCAAAAATTTCCCTTCCTCGGCTGGTGAGCAGATTTCATACCTGGCAAATGGGCAGTTACTGATGGCGGTCAGCTTTAATCCCAATGATTATAAAACCCTGGTGAATCAGGGGCGGTTGCCTGCGGGCGTTGAGCGTCACACGTTGTCAGACAAAGCCATAACCAATAACCATTATTTGGCGGTGTCGAAAAGCTCTAAGAGCACTGAAGCTGCGAAAGCGGTTATCGAGTTTTTATTGTCTGAAAAAGCGCAGCAACGAAAAGCCGATATCAATCGCTGGGGTGATCCTTCCGTTCTTAAAAGTGCGCAAGGCTCTTCGCTGCTGGAACCCACCGACGACTTTCATGCAAGTTGGCAGGAGTATCTGGAGCGGGAATGGTCCGCACGTTATCAATAGTTGTCTGGTTATTGCTGATCATCCTGCCGGTTGGCAGTGGTGTGTTTTTTTTGATGGTTACGTCATTTGACCCTGAAACCGGCGTCAACTTAGCAACCTTAACTGAGCTGCTGGCAGATTACGATTCAATAGCTTCAAGCCTTATACTCGCCGTAGCCGCGCCACTAGTTGCTTGCTATTTAGCGCTGTGGATGGCTCCGGTATTATTAAAAAACGTTCGTCTGCAGCAACTCCTGTCTCCACTTTTGTCCATTCCGCATGTGGCTTTTGCGGTCGGCCTTATGTTGTTAATGAGCCCGTCCGGCTGGCTGATACGTTTAGTGGAAAGCGTCAGCGGAGTGTTCCCGGCACCACCGGCAAGCTGGCCATTATCCGAAAAGTCGTTAGTGACGGTTATAGTGGTTCTGGTTTTAAAAGAGCTGCCATTTTTACTACTAATGATATCGGCTCAGTTAAAACAATTGCCCGTCAATTCGTGGATGACCCAGGCACAGAGCTATGGTTACAGCGAACGGCAAGCCTGGTGGCGCATTGTTACGCCGGAACTTTTAAGACGTTTAACGCTGCCTATGGCGGCTGTCATTATTTACTCGCTGTCAGTAGTCGATATTCCGCTGTTAGTGGGCAGTAACACGCCGGGTGTGCTGGCGCAGCGCGTGTATGAATGGAGCTTTCAGTTCTCTTCCAGCAGCCAGATTAAGGCAATAACTGGAGCATGGGTTTTACTGGCTATGGCTTTAATACTGCTATTAATAAATGTCCGGCATTATGCTCTGTTTCGCCGCTTCGTGCTGGGTAAAAAAGTAACCCACCCCGTAAAACCCAACACACATAAAGCTAGCCGTTATGCCTGGATTCTTCTGGGGGTACTGTCGTTGGGGGTTATTGTCGTTTTAGCCTTGCAGAGCTTAGCGACACATTGGTTTTATCCAAACTTGTGGCCGGCAGAGTTGACCCTTGAGCGCTGGCAAAGCGAGTGGGCTTACTTAGCAGAGCCAACAGTGAATAGCCTATGGCTGGCGCTGCTCAGTGCGTTAGTAGGTACTGTAGCCGCAATTGCTCTGCTACAACGGCAACGACAGAAAGCCGCCGCTTCGTTTTACTGGCCTGTACTTGTAGCGTTGTTTATTCCGCAGGTGCCTTTGGTACTTGGTTGGCAACGGCTAGTTGGCGGGCAACTGAGTAGTGGCTGGCAAGCCTGGTGGGTGCTCTGGTCTCATGCCGTATATACTCTGCCTTACGCCTACCTGGTTTTGCATGGGGCTTACACCCGCTTTAACGAGCAGTGGCTAACCCGGACTCAAAGTTTGGGTTATAGCTACCGGGCCGCCTGGTGGCGAATTATGCTACCCATGCTAAAGCAGCCCATAGCCGTATTGCTCAGTACCTGCCAACTCAATGGCTGGGGAAAGGCTTAACGCCCACTTTAACCACCGAAGCCGTTAGCGTTGCCAGCGGCGGGGACTGGCGTATTGGCAGCCTTTATGCGCTGTTACAAATGCTACTGCCACTGGTGGTGTTTATTGCTGTCGGACTCATCAGGACAAAAAGTTATGCTGAACATTCGTAACCTTGAAATAAAAAGGCGCACAAAAAATGGCTCTGAGCCTTTATTCAGCCTGAATGAACTGACGGTTGAAAAAGGTGAAATTGTCACGCTGATGGGCCCCAGTGGGGTGGGGAAGTCGACCTTGCTGCGCTGGGTGCTTGGTGAGCACTTGCCTAACTTTCATATTCAGGGCGAGTTAAGGTTAAACGGCGAAGATATCAGCGAGCGCTCAATTGCCGCGCGCCAACTGGGCATGATGTTTCAAAAAGGCGGTTTGTTTCCGCACTTAACGGTTGAAGAAAACTGCTATTTTGCGCAAAAGCCACGTTCATCACTAAATCGTCAGCAGCAAAAAGACAAAGCTCTGGCGATGCTGAACAATATGGGGTTAACGGACAAGTGGACGGTCTACCCTGACAGCTTAAGCGGCGGACAATACGCGCGAATCGTATTAATCTGTTCATTATTGGCAGAGCCGCAGGCCATGTTACTGGACGAACCGTTTTCGTCATTAGATGCCAGCTTACGAGAAGAGGTCAGGCAGTGGACTTTTGCACAACTCAAAGACAAACAAATGCCGACCTTATTAGTTACTCACGACAGTGCAGATGCCTGTGGCCGTGTGCTTGAAATACAGGGCACAGAAGTAAAAGGAGAAGTCGCTAATGTTTGACCCTAAGCTACTTCCGGCAACCCGAAAAATTCTCGACCTCCCTGCGCGCTTACTTGTCCGTGTCGGCGTCAGTGCTGATCAGGTCACCATAACGGGTTTTATTATCGGTTTGCTGGCGGTGCCATTTTTAGCCTTTGAACTCTATGAACTCGCGCTGACGGCTATTTTACTAAACCGGCTGTGCGACGGTCTGGACGGTGCGGTGGCGCGGCGCACTCAGCTAACCGACGCCGGTGGCTTTCTTGATATTGTGCTGGATTTCATTTTTTACAGTGCTGTGGTATTTGGTTTTTTGCTAGCCGCGCCCGAGCAGAACGCGATTGCTGCAGGCCTGTTGTTAGTCACTTTTATGGGTACCGGCTCTACCTTTCTGGCCTTTGCCAGCGTTGCCGGGAAGCGCGGTATCGAAAACCCGGAGTATCCGAATAAGTCACTGCATTATATGGGCGGTCTAACCGAAGGCTTTGAAACGGTTCTGGCTTTTGTGGCCTTTTGTTTGTGGCCACAGCACTTTCCGGTACTGGCCTATCTATTCGCTGCCGCCTGCTGGCTTACCGCAATAACCCGCATTGTTGCCGGTTACCGCACACTGAAACAGCCAACGGCAAAGCCGGAGGATATCAATGTCTGAAACGGCCTGGCGCTTAAGTATTTTCCTTGGCGTATTGCTTATTATGGTGTTGTGGGAATTTTTCTCGCCTAAGCGCAAGCCCCGCTATAGCCGTAAACAGCGCTGGCCGGCAAACCTCGCCATAGTTGCCGTTGATACTATATTGCTGAGAGTTATTGCGCCCGTTGGCCTGACTGGAGCGGCGCTTCTGGCATCAGAAAACGGCTGGGGGCTTTTCCATTACTTGAGCAAGGCGGGCACAGAAATACCCTTTTGGTTGGCGATGCTAGTCAGCATTGTCGCACTGGATATCGTTATTTACTGGCAGCACCGATTGTTCCACCGCATTCCTCTTTTATGGCGAATGCACCGGGTGCACCATGCCGATCCGGACTTTGATGTCACCACCGGGTTGCGCTTTCACCCGGCCGAAATTGTGCTGAGTTTTTTCATAAAAGCAGCCGCCATTCTTGCTTTGGGCGCTCCGGCACTAGCCGTAATTGTATTTGAGATTATTCTTAACGCCTGCTCCTTGTTTAATCATGGCAATGTGGCACTGCCCAAACCTGTGGAAAAGCTCGTGCGCAAAGTGCTCATTACCCAGGAGCTGCACCGCATTCACCACAGTACAGAAAAAGAAGAAACCAACAGTAACTACGGTTTCAGTGTCAGTTGGTGGGATCACCTCTTTCGTAGCTTCACCGCAAAGCCAAAGGCGGGTTCCGACAATGTCGATATTGGCCTGAACGAATACCGCGACGCAAAACTCACCACCAAACTTTGGGGGTTATTGAAGATCCCCTTTACCCGGAATTAATAGACATGGCGTCCCCGGCAGGAGTCGAACCTGCGACCTGCCGCTTAGGAGGCGGCTGCTCTATCCTGCTGAGCTACGGGGACGTGCCGCGAATTATGCCAGAAGCTGTCGCGGGTTTCACCCTCAGTTAACCGGCACCACCCAGTCGTTCACCTGAACGTTGTGCAGCATGTTCCCTTTCGTCAACTTAGCGACGGCGGTGGACTGCTGCACCTGGGACACTTCAACTTCAAATTCACTGACCTGCCACTTCTGACGATAACGGCCCTGGTCGTCGGTAAAGTGGCTGGGTTGCACAATTTTCAGCTTATCGCCGGTGTGTACGCCGTGCTTTTCACCTAAGTTGAATTGAACGGTGTTGGCATCAACGGCAATAATTCTGGCTCGTACTGGTTTGCATACCACTTGTTCTTTGACGCCGGAAGCTAAGTCGCGCAGGCCGCTATCCAGTGCTGCACCAAAAGGTTCATTCCAGAATTGCGCGGTGGCAACATCCACATTGGTGGTGCGGTCAAAGGTCCAGGGCTGAGTGTTTTCAACTCGTGCACGGGTTACTAGCTGCCCGGTAGTCGCGTCGAGAAGGTAAAGTGTTAATGCGTAATGGCGGTCGGGGTCGCTGGACCAAAACCAGCTAGATTTAGTATCCATCATGGCCAGGTCGTCAAACATGCCGAAAATAACGAACTGACTGTCATTAGCTAAGCCAATGCTACGCGACATGCGGCCTAACTCTTCCAGGTTCAGGCCGCTGAGAGCTCGGTCTAAACCGGCGTGACGGTGCAGGGTGTGGGCAATCTGCAACTGGCTGCCAACACCGCCTAATTCACGGGCTAAACGCTCGGCCGCTACCTTGCCTATTTCCCAAATTTGTCCCCAGGTCCCATGGGCGCGGTCGCGTAGTTCAAAAGGAACAACGGTCACGGAGTTTTTGTAGCTGCTGCGGGTGCAGTCGCCTTCGCGGTTCCAGATGTCCGCACGAAGCAGAACAATAACGCGGTCGTCGCGAACTTCTTCGCGAACTATGGTCACCTGGTCAACATTGCCCTGGCTATTCCACTGGGTTTCGGTGTTTTGTAAAACGCCGTCCACCACTTGCTGAATACTGGAGATGTTACCACCAGAGGTTAACAATGCCTGCTGAAGGGCGTTTTCGATGGCTTTTTCGCGTGCGGCATTGGTGTCACCATTAATAATGCGGGCAGTGCCCTGAGCTTCCACCCAACGCGCTTCGCTTGGCATAGCAATAAAGAAAACAGAGGTGATAAGTAGCAGGGTTTTCCAGTTCATGGTGTTAATGCATCCCAAGTGTCAGTTTTTAGTCGTTACTTTACTATCGGAATTAACTGCAAAAACCCTGCCATGTTTAACTCAATAAAAGTGGTGCTTAATAATAGACAACGCGTTTCACTTTCTGCTGACGGTTGGTGCTTTGATACAGGCGGTGAACCTTTTCGAAATCAAGACGCAACTCAGTCGCGTAATAATCGCCGACCGCATAAGTTTTAACGACTTCGGCGCCGCGAATCACTCCGTCCACAGAAGCCTGAAAGCTGTCGCGGTTTAAAGCCCAGTCTTCTACCGAGCTACTGCCGGCTATGCGCTGGCCATAGACTTGTTCAGCAAGCTCGCGGTAAGCGGCTAACTTAGAGGCGCGCATAGCGTTTAAGTCTTTTAGCTGTGCGTTTTCGCCTTGCTGGGTTTCAATAGGGGCGTAGCCAACCGCATTTAACACCGGAAATTCACTTGGGGTTTGGGTTTCCCATTCAACGTGCTTTTGATCGTACACAATTTTGTTGTAAGCACTACAGCCACTTAATAACAGCGCAGATGCAAGTAGAGCGAAAGAGAGTAAATGCTTAGCCATAACGACCTCTGATTGAACAAAGTACTTATGGTTATAACGGCTGGACTGGCAAAATCTTTAACGGATTTTACCTTTACTATTGTAGGTAAGGGTATCTTTTCGTGCGGACTGTAAAATAGATTGTTTTAACTGCTCAATACTGTTTAGCGTTGACTGCACCACGCGTTCATTCACCTGACTTTGATGCTGAACGTCAGAGAGGGTGGTCTTAATGGCTGCAACCGCTTCAGCTAAGTCCGGGTCGTCTTTTAACTGCTCGTTGTCCGGGTGTTGAGCCAATTGCTGGTCGAGTTCGCTAATATGGATAAGCGTTTTTTCTTTAGCGTCGGCAATAGCATTAACATCAGCGTGTTGGCGCTCGACAATGGCATTAAGCTCACGTTGTTGTAACAACGCAAGGTTTTCCAGCGAGTCTGCCATATCCTGTAATATCTCGTTAACAGGCGCCAACACGGTCATTATTCGTTGCTGCCGTTACTGAACAGGTCAGACTCAAACTGAGCCAGTTTATTGGCCAGCTGTTCAACGTTAATTTTGTATGAGCCGCTTTCAATGTCGGCTTTAATTTTATCAACTTTGGCCTGGTCAATGCCGCTGCTGTTCATTGCTTTTTCCTGTAAGCCATTCAGTTGCTGCGCTTCGCTGGTTAACGAAACGGCCTCACCACCTTTTTGCGAAACCGCAGCAGGCTTCGCCGGAGCATCGCTCTGTACTTGACGACTGCTGGATTTGCTATCAATGTTGGCATTTTTCAGCCCGGCATTGTTAATGTTAATTGACATGGTTTTTAGCCTCGCTAGATAATATGTCTCGGTTACTTATCGACCACACTTAAAAATACTTTAATAAAAATTTTAGCACGCAGCCTGACGTTCACGTCAGGTTCTTGTTAAGCATTTTATAAATTGACGGTCACTTCATTTAATCCTGTGACAACCGCTTGTATTGATTTGTTCGAACGCGCGTTCTCAACAACAACCGATTCACCTTTGAGACCATCAGCCAGGGCTCTTCCGGCGGCAGTAATTCGCAAAGTTTTATCTTGCGCAACTATTGTAACGCTTTGCCCCTCACATACAAGACATGTCTCGCTGGCACTTATTGCCTGACCCGCGGCAACGCGCTTTTTAATACGCGCTCCGACTAAAGCCGTCATGTCAGTAAATACATTTGAGCGAACCCGGTTAAGGTCGACTTCGGAAAAAACTAAATCACTTTCACTTATCATTTGTCCCGGAGCCATAGGTGAGGCCGCGGTAACAACATTTTTGTAGCGGTAAATACGCACGGGCACATAGGTACGCCAGTTAATTTTTCCGACACACTCAATTTCAATGGTGGTGTAGCTGTCGAGGTTGGCGTTAGTTGCCAGGCCTACTTTTGGTGGCTGCGAGCAAATTTTGGGAGCCATGCGCGGGTCGAGATTATTGGCAACCACTTCCACACGACCATTATCCGGTGCCGACACCCGCTGTTCTACATAATTATGAGCCAGTTCCTGTAACGCTTTGTAATTAAAGCGCAGGCTTTCTTCCGAGCCTCTGGTTTCTGCGTTAACGGAATTAAAGCTACAAGTTATAAAAAAAATCGAACTGATCAGCAGTGATTTACGTATTATCATAAAAATTCCTGATGTTATCCGTTAAGGTTATCTGGTCGAGTGCCGAAAAAAACGGTATAACGTCAAAAGATCGGCAGTTCGATGGTTTCAGTATGGTTAATGTAGATACAAGCAAATACCGTGCCGAAGTAGAAGTAGCCTGCCACATAACAGGAGTGAACAATGGCTAGCATTCTCGATTCAGTGAATCAACGCACACAAATGGTCGGTCAGAACCGGCTGGAACTATTAATGTTTCACCTAAACGGTAGGCAGCGCTTCGGCATTAACGTATTTAAAGTACGCGAAGTATTGCCATGCCCTAAACTTACCGCAATGCCTAATCGTAACCCTCTGGTTCGTGGCGTTGCGCATATCCGTGGTCAGGCTATATCTATTATTGACTTGAGTATGGCGACCGGTGGTCGGGCGCTAACCGATATTCAGAATCGTTTCGTCATTATTGCTGAGTACAACCGAACCATTCAGGGCTTTTTGGTTGAAGGGGTTGATCGCATCATTAACATCAACTGGGAAGATGTGATGCCGCCGCCCAAAGGTACCGGAAGAGATGCGTATCTTACCGCGGTAACCAAAGTGGAAGATGAATTAATTGAAATTATTGATGTGGAACGCATTTTAGCTGATATTATGCCGGCTAATATGGATGTCAGCGAAGAAGTTGCGAATGCACCTATCAATGTTGCAAAAGAAGATTTAACCATTTTGATTACGGATGACTCTTCGGTTGCCCGTAACCAGATAAAACGTGCATTGCAGTCTTTGGGTATTACGCTCGAAGTTAAAAAGAACGGTAAAGAAGCTTTAGATTACTTAAAAGATAAAGCCAAGGAAGTGGGGGGCTTAGTTCATCCTCATGTGCCCGTTCTGGTTTCCGATGTAGAAATGCCGGTTATGGACGGTTACACGCTTACCGCTGAATTGAAGGCTGATCCAAATTTACGCGATATTCATGTTATTTTACATACATCATTGAGTGGTGTGTTTAATCAGGCTATGGTGAAGAAAGTCGGTGCCGATGATTTTATTGCAAAATTTCATCCGGATGAGCTGGCGACCGCCGTACAAAAATGGCTGAACACAGAAGTTATTGCGTAGCCTGATGCTATTGCATCAGGTGCGATATTCGACCTGCCGTTGAACGTCAGGCTGCGGTCTCGGAGCAAACTTAGGTGCCGGGTAAGAATATTGAACCTGACGTAAACGTCAGGCTACTAAACGAATGAAACTGAAACGGAAGTTGTTTATATAACGTGATAGATCGCGAATTAAGTTTATCGGAATATCAGGAATTTCGTCAGTTCCTTGAACATCAATGCGGTATCGTATTGGGTGAGAGTAAACTGTATCTGGTGAAGAGTCGGCTGAGCCCTTTAATGGGCCGGTTTAATGTCGATTCGCTCGCGGAGCTTGTAAAGCGCTCAATGAAGCTAAGTGAGCGGGCTTTACGAGCAGCGGTTATTGATGCCATGACAACTAACGAAACCTTGTGGTTTCGTGACACTTACCCGTTTGAAATTCTGAACGACCGTATTCTTCCGGAATATAAAAATCACACCGGGCCTTTAAAAATTTGGTCTGCAGCCTGTTCCTCGGGGCAGGAACCTTATTCTATTGCCATGACTTACTTAGAGTATAAGGCGAAGAACCCGGGTGGGTTAAGAGCCGGTATAAAAGTTACGGCGACCGATATTTCTAATAAAGTGCTCGAGCAGTGTGCAATTGGTGAGTACGATAGCCTGGCTCTTGCGCGTGGTTTGTCGGCTGAGCGTAGAAAGAAGTTTTTTACGGACGCCGAAACTAAAGCCGGCTCCATGAGAGTAAAAGACGAGCTGAAGCAGTTTATTCATTTCCGTCACTTAAACTTGCTGGACAGTTATTCTTTGTTGGGCAAATTCGATGTTATTTTTTGCCGCAATGTTCTTATTTACTTTGCCCCTGAAGTAAAGCGGAAAATTATTGCCCAATTCCGGCAATCGCTGAACCCCGGCGGTTATCTTTTCCTTGGTGCTTCTGAGTCTATTTCAGGACTTACTGAGGATTTTGAGATGATCCGCTGCCAGCCAGGCATAATTTACCGAAGAAAATAGTTTCCTGCAGGAAATGTCCGCCTGAAAAAGTAATAACCCCTCCTTAAATTGGCACACTTCCTGCATTGTCTTCACTATGGAACACTGTGGAGACAAAAATATGGCACTTTCCATGGACAAGCTTATGGGAATACAGCAACACACGTTGGGTGTACGCACTCAGCGCGCGGAGCTTATTGCCAACAATATTGCCAATGCCGACACCCCCGGCTACAAAGCTAAAGGTCTGGACTTTCAGCAGGCGTTGCAACAAGCGCAACGCGGTATGGAAAACCACAAAATGGCGCGTACTCACGAAAAGCATTTCAGCGTTGAAATTAAACCTCAGGGAACTGAAAAGTTCCGCGTACCCACGCAACCGGATACCGGCGACGGCAATACCGTTGATGTGCAGTTGGAACAAAACTTGTATGCACAAAATGCGTTGGAGTATGAAATGACCATGAACTTTCTTGACGGCCGTATCAGCGGTGTGAAGAAAGCCCTGGGCGGACAAGGGAGATAATAAGTCATGAGTCTTTTTAACATTTTTAATGTGTCGGGTTCGGCCATGAGTGCTCAGTCAGTACGACTGAATACAACAGCCAGTAACCTGGCAAACGCTAACTCAATTAGCAGCAGTATTGATGAGACCTATCGGGCCAGAAACCCGGTTTTTGCGACCGCTTTAGCCGATGCTAAAGGTGACTATCGCGGTAATAGTCTGACGAATCAGACTCAGGCGGGTCAGGAAGCCGGTGTAAAAGTACTGGGTATTGTGGAAAGTCAGGATCCGCTGCAAATTGAATATGCGCCAAACCATCCTATGGCTGACGAAAGCGGTTATATCTACCGTCCAAACGTCAACACCATGGAAGAAATGGCGAACATGATTTCGGCTTCGCGTTCCTACCAGACAAACGTGCAGGTAGCGGACACTGCCAAAACAATGACGCAACGTTTATTACGTCTGGGTCAAGGGTAAGCAGGAGATAACAAATGGAAGGCGTAAGCACTAATTCCTATATCGACAACATGAAGTGGAAGAAAGAAGACGATGCCAGATATGCTGATCCGGATGAACGGAGCAAGCTTGAGCAGGAAGACTTCTTTAAGCTGCTAACCGAGCAGTTGAATATGCAGGACCCGTCTAAGCCGGTTGAAAATGACCAGATGATTGCTCAGATGACCAGCTTTACTATGGCGGAAGGGATAACCGGACTGTCTGAGCGGTTCGACCAATTTGCCAGTGATATGACGTCAAACCAGGCGTTGCAGGCATCAACTATGGTTGGTCGTAAGGTTTTGGTGCCGACTGACCAGGCTAACCTGGAAACTGGTGCTGGTATTACTGGCATGATAGCCACGCCGCAGGCGGCACAGAATGTGAAAATTAATATTAAAGACTCGACGGGTGCAACGGTGAAAACCCTGGAGCTTGACGACATGCCTGCGGGAACTAAAGAGTTTGAGTGGGACGGAACGATGTCGAACGGAGACGAAGCTCCGGCCGGAAATTACTCCTTCTCGGTGAATGCTCAAGTAGGCGGCAAAACCGAAGAACTTCCCATACAGATGCACGCTCGTGTGCAAAGTGTCAGCACCGGCGGTGACCGCGGTGTGGTTTTAAATCTTAAAGGATTAGGTGGCATCAAGCTTTCTGATGTGACTGAAATTAGCTAACAGGTGAGGTGACTTATGTCATTTAATATTGCACTCAGCGGTATCAACGCATCACAAAAAGACTTAGATGTGACCGCAAATAATATATCGAACGTAAAAACGACCGGCTTTAAACAGTCGCGGGCAGAATTTGCCGACGTTTATGCTACCAGCATTTTTAATGCGGGTAACACTAAGGTGGGTGACGGTGTTTTGACATCTTCGGTTGCTCAGCAGTTTAGTCAGGGGACTCTGGACTTTACTGAGAACTCGCTGGATATGGCTATTAGTGGAAACGGCTTTTTTGCGACTACTGATGGACTAGGTTCTCGTGACATGACTTACACTCGTTCAGGCGCCTTTAAACTTAACGAAGATAAATTTATTGTCGATAATCAGGGTAATTACTTGCAGGGCTATCAGGTTGATCGCAATAGCGGTACAAATTCCTCTACTGCATTGGCAACGACTCAGCCTATCCGTATTCCGGACGTTGCTGGTGCACCACAAAGCACAGATAACATCTTTACTGCTTTTAACGTAGATGCTCGTCGTTCTCCAATTGATGGAACGGCTAATCCCTTTGATCCGGAAACACCAAGTACTTATCACAGCTCAACCTCTGCGACTATCTATGATTCACTAGGTGAATCTCATACTTTGTCAACTTATTATGTAAAGCGCGGCAACAACCAATGGGATGTTTATGCGACCTTTGACGGCGACGAAATTGATTTAAGTCCGACCGGTACCGCGACATCGACACCAGCGGCAAGGAACTCTGTTAACGGCTATTCAGGTTTGGAAATAAACTTTTTAGGAAGTGGTGAGCCGGACGTGCCAGCAGGACAAATAACATTTGATCCGGGTTCTATTGACTTATCTGGTAATAACGCTGATGGCGACCCCTACCTGGATAATGGTGCAGACGCCCAAACGGTTCAGTTCAACTTCCAGGATTTGAGCGGTACAACAAGTCCGACACAGTTTGCATCTGACTTTGAAGTAACCAACCTGGATCAGGACGGTAGTACTGTAGGTCGTTTGACAAATGTGGATATTGATAAGGCAGGATTAATTGCCGCAACCTACTCTAATGGTGATGTCCAGTACTTAGGACAGGTTGCGATTGTCCGTTTTGCTAATGAGCAAGGCTTAACCCAGATAGGCAGTACAAAGTGGCGGGAAAGCATTGATTCTGGCGAGCCTTTAGCTGGTGAAGCAAACACCGGAACTTTCGGTGGTATTGAAGCTTCAGCGCTGGAAAACTCTAACGTTAATCTGACCAAAGAACTGGTTGATTTGATTACCGCCCAGCGTAACTTCCAGGCGAACTCGCGTTCGTTAGAGGTTAACAACACCATTAATCAGACGATTCTTCAGATTCGATAAGAACTTCTCGGTTATTAGCTTAAAAAAGACGCCTTCGGGCGTCTTTTTGTTTTTGGCATGGAATCTGCATTAGATTACTTAGATGACAAAATTTTGGCTGGAGGTCAGCTATGGACAAGATGCTATGGGTAGCGATGAGTGGCGCGAAAGAAAATATGAACGCTGTCGCTGTTCGTGCCAACAACCTGGCTAATGCCAATACCACGGCGTTTAAAGGCGACTTGCAACAGGCTCGGGCTATGCAGGCCTTTGGTGAAGGTTTGCCAACACGGGTATTTTCTATGACGGAAAGCCCCGGGCAAAATTTTGCCAGTGGAGCAATACAGACAACCGGCCGGAATATGGATGTTGCCATTAAAGACCAGGGCTGGATTGCCGTCGATGATGGCAACGGCAATGAACGTTATACCCGCAATGGTAGCCTGGAAGTGGGTACTGATGGTCTGTTGAAAAACTCCAATGGAAAAACACTTCTGGGCGACAATGGCCCTATATTTGTGCCAATGCCGATAGACGATTTAGTTATTGGCGCAAACGGCAATGTGTCAATACGCCCCATGGGTGCTCCCGTCGATGCCATGGAAGTTGTAGGCCGGATTAAATTAGTAAACCCGCCGAACGGCAATATTGAAAAGGGTAATGACGGCTTGTTTAAGTTAAAAGACGACCAACAGGCCATTGCCGATGCCAACGTAAAACTGCAAATTGGCGCTCTGGAAGGCAGTAATGTGAACAGTGTCGAAGAAATGACGCACATGATTGCTCTGCAGCGTCAGTACGAAATGAACGTCAAATTAATGAAAACGGCCGATGAGAACGCCCAGCGTTCTGAGTCGCTGATGAGAATCAGCTAAGCGTAGCCCAGGAGAAAGACCATGAACCCAGCATTATGGATAAGTAAAACCGGATTGGACGCGCAGCAGCGCGATATTTCAGTTATTTCTAACAACCTGGCTAACTCCAGTACCGTCGGTTTTAAAAAGAGCCGGGCAGTGTTCGAGGACCTGTTGTACCAGAATATTAACCAGCCAGGTGGACAGTCTGCACAAGACACCGAGTTACCTAATGGTTTGATGCTGGGCGCCGGTACCAAAGTGGTCGCAACGCAAAAATCCCATACCCAGGGCAATGTGCAGACAACCGACAACTCGCTTGACGTGATGATTGACGGCAAAGGTTTTTTTCAGGTGTTAATGCCGGACGGCAATATTTCTTACACCCGAAACGGTCAGTTTTCGCTGAATGAAGAAGGTGAAATGGTGACTTCCGGTAACGGCTATACCATTGAGCCGGCTATTCAGATACCAGAAGACGCGATGTCGGTCAGTATTTCACAAGAAGGCGAGGTTACTGTCACGCAGCCCGGAAACCCGGATAACGTGGTGGTTGGACAGCTTAACCTGGTGAACTTCATTAACCCGGCCGGCTTACAGCCTATGGGACAAAACCTGTACAAAGAAACGGCTGTGAGTGGCGCACCTCTGGAAGCGGTCCCGGGTGTGGATGGAATGGGTAATACCATTCAGGGCGCACTGGAAACCTCGAATGTGAATGTGACAGAGGAGCTGGTGAACTTGATTGAAAGTCAGCGTGGTTACGAGATGAACTCTAAAGTGATTTCATCGGTGGATCAGATGCTGAGCTACATTAACCAGCAGCTTTAATTGAATAAAAATAGCGGGTGAGTCTATGCGTTTTTTACTTTTTTCTTTAACGGCACTGGTTTTAGCAGGTTGTGTACAAACACCGCATAAACCCATGCCGGACGACCCATATTACGCACCCGTATTACCGGAAGAGCGGGCGCAGCCGGTGGTGCCAACAGGCTCTCTGTTTCAGGATGCTTACGCCGATAACCTGTATTCCGATATCAAAGCGCGTCGGTTGGGCGACATTATTACCGTAACTTTGCAGGAGCAGACAACGGCCAGTAAAACGGCAACGACTGAAACGTCAAAAGAAAGTTCGGCAGAGTTAGCGGCGCCAACGGCGTTTGGACGTAACATTACCGTAGGCGGCAACCCGTTGTCTGCCGGTATAAATGGCACCCGTGAGTTCAGTGGCGATGGTAGCTCTGATCAAAGCAATCAACTTAACGGCGAAATTACCGTTACCGTCATTAAAGTATTACCAAATGGAAACTTGATTGTTCGTGGCGAAAAGTGGATGCGTATTAATACCGGCGATGAATACATCCGCTTAACCGGCATGATCCGCCCGCAGGACATAACTGCGGCTAACCAGATCCCGTCAACTCGTGTGGCTAACGCACGGATTGAATACTCGGGTACCGGCAGTCTGGCGCAGGTTCAGGAGCAGGGTTGGTTAACCCGCTTCTTCAACAGCCCGATATGGCCATTCTAAGGAGTAAGGCATGAGAACGGTTAAAATTTTCGCGCTGATGGTGAGTTTGATTTCTATGCTGGCTGCTCCTGTTCAGGCTTCACGGATAAAAGACATTGCGTCGGTACAGGGCATCCGTGACAACCAGCTTATTGGCTACGGCCTGGTGGTTGGTTTACCCGGAACTGGAGAGCAAACACCCTTTACCGATCAGACCTTCCGTACCATGTTGGGTAACTTTGGTATCAACATACCGGCGAATGAGCGGCCTAAAATTGATAACGTGGCGGCAGTTGCTGTGCATGCGGATTTACCCGCCTTTGCCAAGCCAGGTCAAAAAATTGATGTGACGGTCTCCTCTGTTGGCAGCGCTGACGGACTGACCGGCGGTACGTTATTACAAACTTTTTTGAAAGGCGCCAACGGCGAAGTCTACGCGGTTGCGCAGGGCAGCCTCATTGTGGGTGGCTTAGGAGCAGAAGGAAACGACGGCTCACGTATTGTTATTAATACCCCAACGGTTGGTCGTATTCCTGGTGGCGGAGTCGTGGAGCGCGAAGTTCGCTCTGGTTTTGGTTCGTCCGATTATTTCACTTTTAATTTGCACCAGTCAGATTTCACCACAGCGAAACGCATGGCTGAAACCATTAACCGTTTAGTTGGCGACGGATCTGCCGAGGCTATTGACGCAACCTCGGTAAGAGTACGGGCCCCACGGGATTTAGGCCAGCGAGTGAGTTATATGTCTACGCTGGAAAACCTGGAAGTGCAGCAGGCTTCTGCGTCAGCAAAAATTATTGTGAACTCGCGTACCGGAACGATTGTGGTCGGTCAGAATGTTGAATTGAGGCCGGCAGCCGTGGCGCACGGCAATATGCAGGTGACGATAGCGGAAAATGTGAATGTCGACCAGCCAAACCCATTTGGGCAGGGCGAAACGGCTATAACACCTCAGTCGATTATCGATGTGAACCAGGAAGACGCGCGTATGTTTGTATTCGAGCCCGGCACGACATTGAACGACTTGGTGCGCGCGGTGAATCAAATTGGTGCCGCCCCGGGCGACATGATTGCCGTGCTGGAAGCATTAAAGCAGGCCGGCGCATTATCCGGCGAGCTGATAGTGATTTAACGGCGGCTTAAGCTATGACGGTTTCAGACTCTCATCTAAAACAAGCGCAACACGCGATGGATACCCATAGCCTGGACGGGCTGCGGAAGCGTGCGTTTAAACCCGATGATAAAGAAGCGTTGATGGAAGCCGCGCAGCAGTTTGAAGCTATATTCCTGAACATGGTCATGGGTAGTATGCGTAAAGCCAATGCTGTGTTTGAAGAAGACGGCTTGCTGGATAATCGCTACACCAATATGTACCGCGATATGTATGACCAGCAGTTGACCTCAGAGCTCTCTAACCAGGGAAGTTTAGGCTTAGCTGAGTTGATGGTAAAGCAGCTGGGTGGCGATGACAGTTATGTTCCAGAGTCAATGAACCGTAGTGGAGCGAATCTTGACGACCCGCGCATGAAGAACCGTGCCGACATGAGCACTCAACTGAGTGATCAAGGAGGTATTGACGCAGGTTTATATTATGGGAATCAGCGAGTTAATACCGCGAAGCTAAGTGACGGGAACGCTACTTTTGACTCACCGCAGAGCTTTATTACGGCTTTAAAACCTCATGCCGAACGAATTGCGAAAGAAGCCGGTTTGAACCCTGATGTTTTAATGGCGCAGGCTGCGTTGGAAACCGGTTGGGGAAAACGTTTGGTGCCCGGACGGCACGGTGGTTCCAGCAATAATTTATTCAATATAAAAGCCGACACGCGCTGGAGCGGCGATAAGTCTCATGTGAGTACGCTGGAGTTTGACGGCGAAGTGGCCCGCAAAGAGCGCGCAGCGTTTCGGTCTTATGCCAATGTGGAACAGAGCTTGCAGGACTATGTGGACTTTATTAAAGAGCATCCGCGTTACCAGCAGGCTTTACAAGTAGCTGATGATCCGGCGCAGTATGCGGAAGCTTTGCAAAATGCGGGTTACGCGACAGATCCTCAGTATGCACAGAAGATTCAGTCGGTATTAAACAATCCGGCTTTTGTTGATAAAGAAATTTAGTGGTGCCGCAGGCGGCAAAAAATTGCCGTTCAAACTAAATAATATTCGCTAGGTGCCGATAACGGTCACAGAGTAACTGGAGAGTCATTGATGAGTTTTGACTTATTAAATATCGGTAAGAACGGCATATTAGCGCATCAGCAAAGCCTGCAAACCACCGGTAAAAACATTAATAACGCGGATACGGACAGTTACGTTCGTGAGCGCACTGAGTATACTGAGAGTCAGTTTGGTGGGCTTGAGCGTGTTCGTGTGCAACGAATGATGGATGACTTTGCTAATCGCCAGTTGCGTACCGATATTTCTAAAGTCAACTATTATGAAGCGAATCTGCAGCAGGCGGAGCAGCTTGATACTTTACTCGGGGATAGCACAACGAACGTATCATCCAGCATTGAGGGCTTCTTTAATACGCTGCAAGACGCGAACAACGATCCTGGTTCAGTGACCGCCCGTCAGCTTGTTTTGGCTGACGCTAATGCGATGGTCACAAAATTTAATGACTTCTCGAGTTATTTGAGTGATCAACAAAGTATTATTAATGACCGAATAAAACTATCGACAGACCGCATTAACTCAATTGCTGAAAATATTGGTGGCCTGAATGAGCGAATTTTCGCGTCTCAGGGCGGTAATAATGCTAACGGTGATACCAATGCGCTGCTTAACCAGCGGGATGAGGAGCTACGGAAGTTAGCTGAGTTGGTTCAGTTTAGTGTTGTTGAACGTGATAACGGCGGCTTAAGTGTGCACTTAAAAAATGGTCAGCCATTAGTACTTGAGGATGGTCGTTTTAACTCAGTAGCAGTTAGAAACAACCCTAATACTGAACGTCTCGAATTTATGTTAGAGAAAGAACATGGCGGTGGTAGCAAAAGTGAGTTTCTGGTACCGGTCGGTGAGATAGGAGGGCAAGTCGGTGGCTACCTTGAGTACAGAGATGAAACCTTAATGACGACTCAACGGCGTTTAGGTCAGTTGGCAGTGCGTATTACTGACAGCATGAACACGCAAAACCAAAAAGGCATGGACTTAGAT
>Ga0208813_1000308_pt1 | contig 40574 bp, 48 predicted proteins | sample MalvireepMed_904_FD_184250 | JGI IMG/M metagenome (GOLD analysis project Ga0208813, IMG submission 184250) | Marine viral communities from the Global Malaspina Expedition - Malaspina viral metaG DeepMed_904 (SPAdes) (version 2) | ecosystem: Environmental > Aquatic > Marine > Oceanic | place... | reverse complement strand
GCGCCCTTTGGGGCCGGGTAGTGAGGTCGAATGGCGTCAGATAGCCGCTGCCAAGGGATGATGTGATCCATCTCTTCCAGAAACCGCTCCTTGCGGGTTTTCTTGCGGTGCTTTTCGAAGCCGTCGGCCAGGGATTGTTGGCGCATCGATTAACCTCACAATCAGTGATTTTGACAACGGGCGTATTATCGCAAATTTTGGGAATTAATCAGAGTGTCCTTTAATAGTTTGAGCGATGGCACGGCTATTGCTTCGGCTCTCGCCATGACTAAATACTCTGACTCCATGAATGAGCGTGTGGATTCCGTGCGGCGCAAGCTGGACGTGGACGTCTGCAGCCTCTACCTCGCCCATCCGGACCGGCAAACCCTGGAGATCGTCGCCACCAGCGGCCTGCACCGGAGCGTGATCGGCAAGCAGCTGAGCTACGCCCAGGGCCTCACCGGCAAGGTGGCCCGCACCCGCCTGCCGGTGGTGGCCCGCGTGATCCAGGACCATGCCGACTACTTCCATGTGGAAGGCTCCGGCGAGGAGCGCTTCAAGAGCTACCTGGGCATTCCGCTGGAGCACGACGGCGAGCTGCACGGCGTGCTGGTGGTGCAGACCGAGCAGACCAAAACGTTCTTCCACCGGCATATCCAGGAGGTGCACAGCGCCGGGCGAGACCTGATGGCCGGCCTGGTGGCGCTGACTTAGCCTGATCAAGCTTGACATACTATATATGGTATACATATCCTATTTGGTATGTGGGATGTACTCGAGCACAGGAAAGTGGCAAAGAGCCTGACGGCGGCGCCCGTCGAGGTTCGTAAGCGGTATGAGAAGTGGAAGGACATTGTTGCTATCTCGGGGCCGCAGGGACTGCGGGCGATCCGGGGGTTCAACGACGAGGCTTTGTCCGGCAAGTGGAAAGGTTTCCGGTCTTCACGACTCAACACCCAGTACCGCGTCATTTACCAGGTTCATAAGGATCAGGTGCTCGTACAGGTAGAGAAGGTCACTCCCCACGATTACGGGAGGCAATGAAATGAGTGAGTATCGTAAAGCGAAAAAGGGTATCGAGGTCTCCGTCGGCGAGTCCGTCCGGATACTGCGTGAGCTGCAGGAGATGAGCCAGAACGACCTGGCCACCGCCACGGGCATCGCGCAGTCCACCCTCTCCGCCATTGAGAACGACCGCGTGCGCCTGGGCGTGGAGCGCGCCAAAGTCCTGGCCCGTGCTTTGCGTTGCCACCCGGCGGTGCTGGTATTTCCCGGCTGGGATGTAGGGGAAGACTCCGCTGCCTAAACATCGAGACTCGATATCTGCGAGGCCGATTCAGACTGGCCGCTTCGCCCCCGCAGCTTCGATGACGCGGACAGATTCATCTCCTGAGATTTGTAACCTTTTGAATGTTCTGGTTTTATTGGTCTCCTATTGGGGATTTTCAGTGACATATCGGGGGGATGCAATGGGTAAAAAAATAATCAGGGACACCCTGGAGAACGAGGAACGGCTCAAAACATTCGCGGTGCTGAACGAGATGACGGTGGAGGCGGCCAGGGAAATCCTGCAGCGCCTGCTGGAGAGGCCCGGGATTTCCGACGAGGTGAACAAGTACGTCTTCTCGGAGGATCGCAGCGACGAATTCAGAGGGTGCGTCGCCGGGGACGAAAAAGGCTACCAAAGGGGGCATGAGACCGGTTTCTTTAAAGGCGTACTTCTGGGCGCCCTGGCCGGGGCCGGCGCCGTGGCGGCTTACGTCGTCGGCAAGAAATAGCGGCGGCGAGGCCGGCGGCGGGGCGCGCGACGGAGCCCGCCCCGGGGCCGCCGGTCAGCATGGACCAAGACGAACCGCCCCAAAACCGGGATAATGCCGCCCACTGAAGGCCATGGCGCGCCACACTCCTTAATCCCGGTAGTTTCCCCATGCAGATCAACGTCAATTTCCTCGACAACCTCCGCCTCGAAGCCAAATTCGACGACTTCACCGTGGTCACCGACCAGCCGATCCGCTACAAGGGCGACGGCTCGGCGCCCAGCCCGTTTGATTACTTCCTGGCGTCGTCGGCGCTTTGCGCGGCCTATTTCGTGCGGGTGTACTGCAAGGCGCGGGACATTCCCACGGACAACATCCGGCTGTCGCAGAACAACATCGTCGACCCGGAGAACCGCTACAACCAGATCTTCAAGATTCAGGTGGAGCTGCCGGAGGACATCTCCGACAAGGACCGCCAGGGCATTCTGCGTTCCATCGACCGCTGCACGGTGAAGAAGGTGGTGCAGACCGGTCCGGAATTCGAAATCGAGACGGTGGAGAACCTGGACGAGGACGCCCAGGCGCTGCTGATGGCCGGCGTGGACGGCGAGAAGCGCACCTACATCGAGGGCAAGGACCGGCCTTTGGAGGAAACCATCGCCACCATGACCCGGATCCTCGAGGACCTGGGCATGAAGATCGAGATCGCTTCCTGGCGCAATATCGTGCCGCATGTGTGGTCGCTGCACATTCGCGACGCGGCCTCGCCGATGTGCTTCACCAACGGCAAGGGCGCCACCAAGGAGAGCGCGCTGTGCTCGGCGCTGGGCGAGTTTATCGAGCGGCTGAGCTGTAACTTTTTCTATAACGATCAGTACTTCGGCGAGGAGATCGCCAACAGCGCCTTCGTGCATTACCCCAACGAGCAGTGGTTCCAGCCCGGCCCCAACGACGAGCTGCCCGAGGAGATTCTGGATGCCCATTGCCGGGCGATTTTCGACCCCGAGCGCGAGCTGGGCGGCTCCAATCTGATCGACACCAACTCCGGCAACGAAGCGCGCGGCATCTGCTCGCTGCCGTTCGAGCGCCGCTCCGACGGCGAGACGGTGTGGTTCCCGTCCAATCTGATTGAGAACCTCTACCTGAGTAACGGCATGAGCGCGGGCAACACGCTCGCCGAGGCCCAGGTGCAGTGCCTCTCGGAGATCTTCGAGCGGGCGGTGAAGAAGCAGATCATCGAGGAAGAACTGGCGCTGCCGGACGTGCCGGCGGAGGTGCTGGCGAAGTACCCGAAGCTGGTGGAAGGCGTGGAGGCGCTGGAAGCCCAGGGCTTCCCGGTGCTGGTCAAGGACGCCTCCCTGGGCGGGCAATTCCCGGTGGCTTGCGTGGCGCTGATGAACCCGCGCACCGGTGGTGTGTTCGTGTCCTTCGGCGCGCACCCGAGCATGGCCGTGGCCCTGGAGCGCAGCCTCACCGAGCTGCTGCAGGGCCGCAGCTTCGAGGGCCTCAACGACGTGCCGCCGCCCACCTTCAACAGCCTGGCGGTGACCGAGCCCAACAACTTCGTGGAGCACTTCATCGATTCCACCGGGGTGGTGTCCTGGCGGTTCTTCAGCGCCAAATCGGATGTCGAGTTCCAGGAGTGGGATTTTTCAGGTACGACAGAGCAGGAAGCCGAGCGCCTGTTCGGCATCCTCGAGGAGCTGGGCAAGGAGGTCTACACCGCCGCCTACGAAGAGCTGGGCGCGCCCGCCTGCCGCATCCTGGTGCCGGGCTATTCCGAGGTCTATCCGGTGGAGGATCTGGTCTGGGACAACACCAACAAGGCCCTGGATTACCGGGAAGACATTCTCAACCTGCATCGCCTGAGTGACAACCAACTGGCGGACCTGGCCGAGCGCCTGGAAGACAGCCAGATCGACGACTACACCGACATCAAAACCCTGATCGGCATCGAGTTCGACGACAACACGGTCTGGGGCCAGCTCACCGTGCTGGAGCTGAAGCTGCTGATCAACCTGGCCCTCGGCCAGCACGAAGAAGCCCTGGAGCGCGTGGAAGCCTTCCTGCAGTTCAACGACAACACCGTCGAGCGCAACCTGTTCTACCGCGCCGTCAGCGCCGTGCTGGAGATTCTTCTGGACGACGAACTGGAGCTGGACGACTACCTGCGTAACCTGCGCCGAATGTACGGCGACGACACCATGGACGCGGTGGTCGGCTCCGTGGACGGCAGTGTCCGCTTCCACGGCCTCACGCCCACCAACACGCGCCTGGACGGCTTGGAAAAACACCAGCGCCTGATCGAGAGCTACAAGAAGCTGCACGCCGCCCGCGCGGCCAGAGCCGGGATCGAGCTGGCCAGCTAATACTCCTCGGTCGAGTCGCTCAGGAAAGGTGTGCGTCCGGCATCATGCGCTTATGCAGAATCCGCACGATGTGCACGGCGCCGCCTTCCGTCTGGTAGAAAATCAGATGGCTGCCCTGGGGTTGTTGCCGGTAGCCGGCGCGAACGTCCTCGCAGGGCCGCCCCAGCTCCGGCTGTTCGGCGAGCCGATGAAACGCCTGGTCGAAGGCGCGCACATAGTCATTCCGCTGCTCGCGCCCCCAGCGACGTTCCGTGTAGCGTGCGATGGCGCGTAGATCCGCTTTGGCCTTCCTGGAAAGCGTAAAGGTGGGCATCAGGTGGCGTCTTCCCGGTCCAGTTCCTCAATGAAGCTGCCGTAGTCGTAGTCGGCGACGCCACTGCTTTCGCCGTCCTGGAGCATTTTCCGGAGTGTGCCGAGACGGGTCTCCGAGTCCTCGAGCAGGCGCAGCCCCGCCCGGACCACCTCGCTGGTGGAGCTGTAGCGTCCGCTGTTCAGTTGCTCCGCGACGAAGGTGTCGAAATGCTCGCCGAGGCTGATGCTGGTGTTCTTTGGCATGGCGCACCTCGAAAGTACCAATAATTGGTACTATTCTGCCTCCGAGCCAGGTCTGCCGCAAGATGGCGAGACGCTCGACGAAGTCGGGGGCAGGCGTGGCGCCCTGATAACGGTAGGATGAGGATCAAACCGGAGGAAAGACTATGGCAGCGCCCCTGATCCCGATTCTCAAAGCCGTCGCGCCCTACGTGGCCCAGATCGCCACGATCGCGATCCCCGCGTTCACGTCCCGTGGCGCCGAAGCCGGCCAGGCCGACCCGGTGGTGGCCAAGCAGATCCAGGAACTGCAGGAAGCCGCCACCCACAACGCGGAAGCCGTGCAGGTGCTGGCGGACAAACTGCAGCAGGCCCTGGACGGCATGGAAATGGCGGCCAGGGAATCGGAGGCCCGCTTCGCCAAATACAGGCTCGCCCTTGCCGCCGCGTCCCTGGCACTGAGCGCTTTCCTGTTGTTCAGCTAGGCCCCGTTAACCCGGACAGGAGAGAACCATGGATTCCAGAACCGAGCATCGCGGCGCCTGCCTCTGTGGCGCGGTCAGCGTTATCTCAAAGCCCAAAACCGATAAGGTGGTGCTTTGCCACTGCAAGATGTGCCGGCAATGGGGCGGCGGGCCCATGTTCGCCGCCGAGTGCGAGCAGGCTGTGACCTTCGAGGGTGAGGAGCACATCGCCAGGTTCCAATCGTCGACGTTCGCCGAACGGGGTTTCTGCAAGATTTGCGGCACCCATCTCTTCTTTCGTTACATTGAAGAGAACCACTACGCGCTTCCCGTCGGGCTGCTGGATGACAGCGACGCCTGGACGCTCTCCGGACAGATTTTCATCGACCGGAAACCGTCGTTCTTTTCGTTCGCGGAAGAAACGGAGAATCTCACCGAGGACGAAGTCCTTAACCCCTAGGCGCGCCTTCTGAACGCCGAATGATGAAACGCGTTAGCGGTGTGTCGCGCGGTATGCGGACGGCGTCATCGACGCCTGTTTGCGGAACGCCCGGGTGAAATTGGCGGCGTCGCTATAGCCGAGCAGTTCGGCGATGCGGGCGATGTCCAGCCCGGGTTCGTCGAGCAGCTTGATGGCGTCCCGGAGCCGAATCTTCTCCACCAGGGAGGAGTAGGCGGTGCCTTCGGCGTGCAGCTTGCGCCGCAAGGTGCGCGCGGTCATGCCGAATCTGTCGGCGATCACGTCCAGGGTCGGATAGCCGCCCGCCTGATACCCCAGCGCCTGCTGCACCCGGGCGCTCACGTCCTGATCCCTTTTCAAAAGACGCGCTTCGTTTTCACATTGCCGCACCGCCTGCCGGTAACCGGTGGCGCTGGCCAGCGGCAGCGGCGTTTTCAGCAGGGCGGCGGGGAAACGGCACTGAACCAGTGGCATGTCAAAACGCAGGGTGCCGATCATCTCGAAGGCTTCATGCTCGCCGCGCGGCGGCGGGTGGTCGAGCCACACCTGGGTGTCGCGGCCCACGCCGGGCACCAGCAGGGAGGCGCCGCGGAACAGGGCGAAGACGATGGAATCCAGGGTCAGGTCGCGCATCGGGCCGGTGAGGTAATCCTCGGCGAAAAACGTCAGAACGCAGAGCTCATCCTCGCTGACCAGGTTGAGTTTGACGCCGCGCACCACCAGCCCCCAGTAGCGCTCCAGCAGCGCCAGGGCACTGCCCACGTCCGGGCTGGCGAGCAGCGCGCTGCCCAGGCTGCCGAAGCTGGTGGGCGGCATGCGCCAGCCCACATCAAAGCCCATCAGGTCGTCGCCGCCGTGCCGGTAAATGGCGTCCAGCAAGCGGCGCAGCTTTTCCATGGTGATGCCGGCGGAAAACGAGGACGCGAATTCCTGCGTCAGCCCCGCCTGTTCGAGAATCGCATCGCGGGGGAGTTGCCGGTCGGCCACGTAGGACAACCAGCTGGCGGGGACGGCACCGGGCACGAAGACAGTGTCCGGCCAGTGGCTCTCTGTTGTTTTCATGGCGCTCGCTTCCCGGCGGTATGGAGGCAGTCTAGTTCTTGGTGGCCGCAAATGACAAGCAAAGGGTCCGGCTCGCCCCTCACGCCGCCGGCGGGTGGGCGCCTAGACTTTCCGGCACGCTAACGCAGCCATGCAGGAGACTCACCATGACCCGTCAAAGCGCCGTTACCCCTATAGCTGGCAAAGGCCCCGCCAAGGCAAAACGACTGCGCGGCGAGGACGTGGGCGTGCCGGTGCGCCGCATGGACCTGGCCTACGACGATTAGTTGCCGCTGGCCTGGTTTGACGGCAACGAACTGATCAGCATGTTCCTGACCGGCATCTCCGCGTCGCTGCCGGAAGGGGAAAGCCATTTCATTCACAGCGTGCGGCTGTTTCAGGACCGCATCACCGACCCCGTGCTGCGGGCGCAGATTCGCGCCTTTATCGGTCAGGAGGGGCACCACTCCAAAGAGCACGACACCTTCAACGATGCGATGCGCAAGCGGGGTGTCGACATCGACACGGTGGAGAAGCGCATGGCCGCCTCCGTGAAGCGCTGGAAGAAGCGCTCCGCCAAGTATCAGCTGGCGCACACCGTCTGCGCCGAGCACTTCACCGCGCTGCTGGCGGACGTTCTGTTGAGCAAGCATCCGCAGATGCTCGACAAGATGTCGCCCCAGGCGCGCACCATCTGGGCCTGGCACGCCATCGAGGAAGCCGAGCACAAAGCGGTGGCCTTCGACGTTTACGAGCAAACCGTGGGCGACCGGAAATACCTGCAGCGGGTGATGGTGTGGGTCACCGCCGAGTTCGTGGCGAAGAACACCCGCAGCGCCTGGACGCTGTTCCGGGGCACCGGGCAGTTGCGAAACCTGAAAAAATGGCGGGAGTTGTTCGCGCTGCTGCGCACCCTGGGCGGCGACACCTGGAAGGACTACAAGGATTTCTACCGGGACGACTTCCACCCCTGGCAGCACGACAATCGCGACGCCGTTGAAGCGGCCAGGAAGCAGTACCTCGAGGGCAAATGATGGGCGGCTTCAGCGGCAACGTCATCGCCATCACGGGGGCGGCATCCGGCATCGGGCGGGCCACGGCGGTGAAGCTCGCCGGCGCACACGCCACCCTGTCGCTCTGCGACGTCAGTCGGGAGGGGCTGCGTGACACCGAGCGGCTCTGCCGGGACGCGGGCGCCGCCGTTCGTTCCACGGCCGTGGATGTGTCGGACCCCGAGGCGGTGAACGCCTGGGCCGCGGACACCCATCAGGCTTTCGGTAAGGTGCATGCCATTATCAATAACGCCGGTGTGTCGTTATCCGGGGCGGTGGCCGATCTTTCCCTGGAGGATTTCGAATGGATCATGGGGATCAACTTCTGGGGCGTGGTCCATGGCACCCGGGCGTTCCTGCCGTACCTGCGGGCCAGCGGTGACGGCCATATCGTCAATATTTCCAGCCTGTTCGGCATCATCGCCATGCCCGGCGCCAGCGCCTATAACGCTTCCAAGTTCGCGGTGCGCGGGTTCACCGAATCCCTCAGTGAAGAGCTGCGCCTGGAAAACGCGCCCGTGCGCGTCACCTGTGTGCATCCCGGCGGCATCGATACCAATATCGTCGCGGGGGGCCGGGTGACGCCCAGTGAAAGCCTGGGTTTCGAGACCGTCGAGCAGGCGGCCCGTGACTTCAAAAGGCTGGCGCGCACCTCGCCCGAGGCGGCGGCTGAACAGATCGTGCGCGCCATGGCGCGGCGTCGCCGCCGCCAGTTGATCGGCGTGGACGCCTGGCTGCTGGAGAAAATGCAGCGCATAGCGCCGGTCGCCTATCAGAATCTGATGGTGGCCTTCGCGCGCAAAAGCCGTCGGCAATAACCCTCCCCGGAGCACAGGGGAGGGGGCTACTCGGAGATCAGGCCCGCGCCGGTTCCGGCGGCAGGGTGCCGCCCGGGAACGCCAGCCGCAGGTTCTTCAGCCAGGTGGTGCCGAACTGCCGCCACAGGGGCGCGGAGTTGTACGGCAGGCCGTAGCGGTCGGCCAGTGCTTTCACGCGCGGCGCCACTTCCGGATAACGGTTGCTGCACAGGTCCGGGAACAGGTGGTGCTCGATCTGATGGCTCAGGTTGCCGGACATCACATGGAACAGCGGGCCGCCGGTGATGTTGGCGGAGCCGAGCAGCTGGCGGATGTACCACTGGCCGCGGGATTCGCCTTCCACCTGTTCCTCGGTGAAGTTGTAGACGTCGGCGGGGAAGTGCCCGCAGAAAATAATCACGAACGCCCAGATGTTACGGATGATATTGGCGACGAAGTTGGCGCCGGCCACCAGCAGGAACACGGTGAGCGGGGATTCCGGCACGAAGAAGGAGATCGGGATCGACACCAGCGCGGCCAGGCCCGGCCACATGATGTAGTCCTTGCGCACCTGGCCCCAGACCTTGCGGCCGATGTGTTTCATCAGCGGCAGGATTTCCTTGGGTTTTTTCTTGCCTTCGCCCACGTCGATGATCGCCTGCTCGTGCAGGGCCACGCCTTCCTCGAACAGCAGCATCAGCATCACGAAGTACACCGGCTGCAGCAGGTACGCCGGCTTCCAGGGCTGCAGGGGCGTCACGCGCATGATGCCGTAGCCCACGTCCAGGTCTTTCTCGAGCACGTTGGTCCAGGTGTGGTGCACCACGTTGTGTGAGTGCATCCAGCGGTCGGACGGGCTCATGGTGTCCCACTCCCAGGTGTTGGACTGGATCTCCGGATCCTTCATCCAGTCCCACTGGGCGTGCAGCACGTTGTGGGCGATTTCCATGTTCTCAAGGATCTTCGCCAGGCCCAGCAGGATCACACCCAGCGCCATCACGATCAGCGTGGTGCCCCAGCCGGCCAGCGCGTGCGGCCAAGCGGGCAGCAGGAACAGGCTGGCATAGATGGTGAGCCGGCCGAACAGCGCCATGCTGCGCTGAATGCGGATCAGCCGCAGAATATAGAGCCGGTCTTTTTCGCCCCGGGATTCCAGGGTCTCGTAATAGATGGCGTCCATCTCGCGGCCGAATTCGTCGATTTGTTCTTCCGTGAGATCCACGGGTAAACCCTGTCGCTTACTCATCATGACCTCCTAGATGTCCAGTTCGCAGTCGCCGGCGGTGGCGCACACACAGACTTGCACGATGGCGCCGGGCTCGTTGATGTATTCGCCGCTGCGCAGGTCGCGCACGCAGCCGGATTTCAAGGTGGTGTTGCAGGTGTGGCAGATGCCCATGCGGCAGCCGTGGGGCGGGTTGAGCCCGGCGTCCTCGGCGATGCGCAGCAGGTTGGTCTGGCCGTCCGCGTCCACATCGAGATCGCTCTGCGCGAAGCGCACCTTGCCGCCCACGGCGTCGTCGGGGATCGGCGCCAGCTCGGCGCGGAACCGTTCGATGTGCAGGCGGTTGGAGAGGCCGGCCTCTTCCCAGGTTTTTTCCAGGGCGGCGAGCAGGCCCGGCGGGCCGCAGGCGTAGCAGTCGCGCTCGCGCCAGTCCGGGCAAATCTGTTCCAGCTTTTCGCGGCTGAAGTAGGCGGCGTTGTCCTCTACTTTCTGGGTGTGCACTTCGTGCAGATGGTAGTGGCGGTGCTGGGCGTTCAGCTTGCGCAGCTCCTTGCCGAAAATGGTGTCGAACTCGTGGGGCGCGTAGTGAATGTGCACCGTGTCCGGCAGGCGCTGCTGCTCGATCAGGCTGTGCAGCATGCTTCTCGCCGGCGTGATACCGCTGCCCGCGGTGATGAACAGCGGCTGAATCGGCGAGGCGTCCGGCAGGTAGAAATCGCCCTGGGGCAGGCCCACCGGAATAAAGTCGCCGACCTTGAGGTTGCGCACGATGTGGTGCGACAAGCGGCCGCCGTCGATTTTCTTCACGGTGATGGTGAAGCGGCCGTCATCGCGCTCCGGCGGCGACGAGATCGTGTAGGTGCGGGTGTAGTGCCGGCCGTCCACCGGGATGCCCACGCGGATGTGCTGGCCGGGGCGGTGCAGCCGCCAGTTGGCGCCGGGCTGCAGCGTAATGGTGCGGCAGTCCTTGGTCTCGTCCCACACGTCCACCACCCGCGCGTGCATGCGGTGGGTGGTCCACAGCGGGTTCACCAGCTCCACGTAATGGGAGGTACGCAGCGGGAAGGCGAACATGTCGGTGATCGCCGCCAGCCTGTTCAGCCAGCCTTTCCGCGGTTTCGGGTCCTGCGCCTGGGTCATGGCCTGGGCTCCTGTATTCACTCGTTATTATGCTGTTTGTGTACAGGTGTTCACGTTACCTCAGGTTGGCGTGGTTTGGGAAGAGGGCAATTTTGTGCAAATGTTGCACAGTGTTGCGAAGGGTAGGGTGAAATAGAGCTGTCCAGTATATTGTACAACTTGTGTTGCCGACTTATACTTGTCCCACTTACTGTACATGGCGGAGATCCCCATGAAGATTATTTCCTTTACCGAGGCGCGCAACAGCTTAAAAACCGTGCTTGATCGCGTGACGAACGACGCGGACACCACGGTCATTACCCGCCGCGACGCGGAAGACGCGGTGGTCATGTCGCTCGACTACTACGACAGCCTGATGGAAACCGTACACCTGCTGCGCTCCCCGGCGAATGCCGAACACCTCAACAAGTCCATCGCTCAGTACAAAGCAGGCAAGACCGCCGAGCGCGAGCTGATGGATGACTAGCCGCTTACTTTGTTGGACCGACGAAGCCTGGGCGGATTACGTCTATTGGCAGGGCCAGGACAAGAAGACGCTACGACGCATCAATAAGCTGATCGCCGACGTAAAGCGGTCCCCTTTCGAGGGCATCGGCAAGCCCGAGCCTCTGAAGGAAAATCTGGCCGGCTTCTGGTCCCGCCGGATCGACGAGACCAACCGCCTGGTCTACGCGGTGGAAGACACCGCCATTACAGTGATCTCCTGTCGTTATCATTATTAATGAAATCCTGGCATGTGGTTTTTATGCCGAAAACAAAGCTAAAAGATCTGGTGGAAGCCTTGGAGATGCAAGGCCTTGAGATCAGCTCTTACGTGAACACTCAAACGGGGGAGGTGGTCACCCTCACCGATGAGGAATTGACCTTCGCCGACGACGATGAGTTTCTTGAAGACCTGCCAGAGTGGATGGCCGAAGCCAGAAGGTTGGCTAAAGACGTGCTCCACTCCGGAGATTACCTGGCATTGCCGGATCAATGGGAACTCCATGAATATCGGATTATATCGGACTTCTGCTGGGCGCAGGCCGATGACGAAATTCGAGAGCGCCTCCTTAAAGCGATCAAAGGCAAGGGTGCGTTCCGGCGCTTCAAGGACAAGGCGTCCGATCTTGGTGTGATTGATCAGTGGTTCGAGTATCGTTATGCGCGGTTTGAAGCGTTCATGGTCGAATGGTGTAAAGAGAGCGGCGTGAGCTACGAGTAGTGTGGACGCGCTTCGTTATCCTTGCTCCCAAGGGTTCATCAGTTCCTCGCCGTCATAGGCGGCGAAACGGTTCCGAATACGGCTGCCCAGGCCGCCTTCCGAGGGCCGGTCCAGAGCCCGGCGAAGGATCTGGCGTACTTCCTCCTCCATGGAATACCCATGGCGGGCGGCCTCCAGGCGCAGCCGCTGCTTGAGTTCGTCGTCCAGGTTGCGGACTGTCAGGGTGCTCATCGTGTTCTCCTTGAGAGGTGACAGCAGTGCCGGCATTGAATGCATCGCCGGAACAGCAATACACCGTCGTTCGCCTTTGGCTCGCTACGCCGGTAAGTTCGGAGCGCCGCTAAACCCTTCGCCGCCCACCCCGCGCCATAAAGTCCAAGGCCGAACACCGCGTGAGTGATCAGGCTCTGTAGACGCGCGGCGTTGGGGCGGGGCGTTTTCGATGTGGCGATGCCCGCGCCCATACCCGGCTGCATCAGAAAGAACGGCGCGTCCATGATCACGGTGGCTCCCACGCCGATAAAACAGACAAGTGCTAATACAGTCATGGTGTCTTCCAGTCGGTGTCTTCGTTGGGCGATGAGGGCAGCTTGCTACTTAAAGTCGACTTGAGGTCAAGAACTATGGACATTTCCGAAGTGGTGCGCCGTTCCGGTCTGCCTGCGTCCACACTGCGTTTCTACGAACAGAAGGGGGTGATCGCCTCCGTGGGCCGGCGCGGGTTGCACCGGGTGTTCGCCGCCGGCGTGCTGGAACAGCTCTCGTTGATCGCGCTGGGGCGCGCGGCGGGCTTCTCCCTGAACGAAATCGCCGCCATGTTCGGTGCCGACGGGCGCCCCCGGATCGAACGGCAGCGTTTACTCGAGAAAGCCGACGAGCTGGATCAATCGATCAAACAACTGACCGCCATGCGTGACGGGCTGCGCCACGCGGCGGCCTGTTCCGCGCCCAGCCATCTGGAGTGCCCCAGGTTCCGTCGTTTGATGGGGCTGGCGGGTGCCGGCGTGATCGGCGAACGCCGAAACGGAACGTCCGCGAAAACGTAGACCACCGCATGCCGAAGTCTTAACAAGGCCCCTTTCGATGGCCCGCCGTCACTCCGGTATCGGCACCAGGACGGCGTCACCGGCCGCGAACGGTCCCCCGTTCTCGTCGTCCCAGTCGCCGAGCTCGGCGCTGGCGAACACCTGCCGCTTACCGGCTTTCACCACCCGCCCGGTGACCCGGAACGCGCCGGCAACCGCCGGGCGCAGGCAGCGCACCGAAAACTGCGAGGCGGTGACGTTGCCGGCCACCGTGGCGGCGGCGAAACCGCAGGCGGTGTCGATCAGGCCGCCGATCAGCGCGGCGTGCAGGTGGCCGCTGTACTGGGCGAAGTCGTCGCGCCAGTCCAGGCGCAGGGTGGCCAGGCCGGGCTCGGCTTGTTCCACCCGCAAATCCAGCCATTGATTAAAAGGCGCCAGGGCGGAGACCTGGCGTATTCGATTCAGCAGAACGGTGTGGTCGTTCATGGACGTCTCCGGATCAACGTTGGACTTTGAACACGCCGGTGGCGCGGGCGCAGGGCTGGCCGTCGGCGAGTACGGTGGCGCTGGCGAAGCTGAGGCTGCGGCCCGTGCGGGTGACGTCGGCGCGGAATTCCAGCCACTGGCCGACGCGGGCGCTGCCCAGGAAGTCCAGGTTCAGGTTCACGGTCACCAGACCCTTGAGCGGCGGCAGGGTGCTGTCCTCCAGATGCGGCAGGCAGCTCAGGCCCATGGCGTTGTCGCACAGGGCGGATAACAGGCCGCCGTGGACGAAACCACGGCTGTTGGCGTGGGCGTCCCGCGCGTGCAGGCCCAGGCTGATGCCGTTGTCGTGGGGGCGGTGATAGATCGGTTCCCAGGGTGCGGTGAAGCCGCTTTTCCGGGTGTGGGGCTGAAAGCCCTCGGGCACGTGGGTCATGGCGATGCTCCGTAATATTGATGTAGACCAGTCTATATAACCTTGCTCCCCGGTCAATGCCGGCACGCGTTATGATCCAGGTCGTGCCTCGCCCCCGAAAACCTGACCACTGGAAAGCCCATGACCCGCAGCCCCTGCCTGATCCACCGCATCCAACCGGACGACACCGCCCTGATGGCGGGCCTGATGGACGTGTTTGGCGAGGCCTTTGAGGACCGGGAGACCTACGGCGCCCATCGGCCTGACGAAGCCTACTGGCGCTCACTGCTCGGCGGTGATTCGTTCATCGCGCTGGCGGCCCTGGACGGTGACCGGGTGGTGGGCGGTCTGGCCGCCTACGAGCTGAAGAAATTCGAACAGCGGCGCAGCGAGATCTATATCTATGATCTGGCCGTGGCCGAGACCCACCGGCGGCGGGGCATCGCCAGCGCGTTGATCGAGGCACTGAAAAAGATTGGGCGGGAGCGCGGCGCCTGGGTGATTTTCGTGCAGGCGGACCACGGCGATGACCCGGCCATCGCGCTGTACACCGGGCTTGGTGTGCGCGAGGACGTGCTGCATTTCGATATTGAGGTGTAGGCGAGTGGCCGTTCAGACGGTGTCTTGGAGCGCATCGATCAGCGCCGCGATCTCCTCGCAGGCGTCGTGGATCGGCGCCGGGTCGCGGGCCACCCGCGCCTGGATCAGGGCGCCTTCCAGGGCGGAGATGGCCAACGACGCGAGGCGTTGGGCCCGGGCGCCGTCCGTGTTATCAGGGTCGATCAGGGTGGCGAGGGTCCGGCGCCAGGCGGCGTAGGCTTCCCGGGCGGCTGCCGTGATCGGTTCGGACTGGGGCGTCACCTCCAGCACGGTGGTGGCCAGCGGGCAGCCGTCCCGGTAGTCGGAATCCTTCAGCCAGCCGGCCAGGAGCGCCCCGTAGGCGCGCAGCGCGGCGGCGGGCGCGCGGTGGTCCCGCTGCAGGGTTCGCAGGGTGTCGGTGACCCGGTCGCCGGCGTAGCGGACGGCTTCCGCGCCCAGCGCCTCCTTGCCGCCGGGGAAATAGTGGTAGAACGAGCCCTTGGGGGCCGCGGCGAGGCCCAGGATGTCATTGATGCCGGTGGCCGCGTAGCCGCGCTGGCGGAACAGCTCGGCGGCGGCGCGCACCAGGCGGTCGCGGTGTTTGGGGCGGGCTCCCATGGAAGGCGGCTCCGGATTGGACATTCAGTGGACCAGTCTAGATGGAAATTCCCGGCGCTGCATGACCCTTCTTTCACGCGGACACTACCCTTAGTAACAAAAGCTATCAGGGTATTTGTCAGGCTGTATTGGCAGGGTGGGGGTGGAAGGTAATACAAGTAAGATAGTAATGGCGGCCTAACGGCAACCCCGAGCGATGACGGCGCGACTCAGCGCGATGATAAAGCAAGGAGAACGATCATGTCCGAGAGCAAATGTCCCTTCCATAACAACAATGTCGCGGGCGGCGGCGTCACCAACCGGGATTGGTGGCCCAACCAGCTGCGGCTGGACATCCTGCATCAGCATTCGTCCATGTCCAATCCGATGGACGAGGACTTTGATTACGCGGAAGCCTTCAAAAGCCTGGATCTGGCGGCGCTGAAAAAAGACCTTACTGATCTGATGACCGACACCCAGGACTGGTGGCCGGCGGACTTCGGCCATTACGGCCCGATGTTTATCCGCATGGCCTGGCACAGCGCCGGCACCTACCGCATCGGCGACGGCCGCGGTGGCGCCGGCACCGGCACGCAGCGGTTCGCGCCGCTCAACAGCTGGCCGGACAACGTCAACCTGGACAAGGCCCGCCGCCTGCTGTGGCCGATCAAGAAAAAGTACGGCAATAAAATTTCCTGGGCCGATCTGATCGTGCTCACCGGTAACGTGGCGCTGGAATCCATGGGCTTCAAAACCTTCGGTTTCGCCGGCGGCCGCGAGGACCTCTACGAACCCGAGGACGACATCTACTGGGGCGTGGAAGATTCCTGGCTGGACGACAAGCGTTATTCCGGCGACCGCGAGCTGGAAAACCCGCTGGCGGCGGTGCAGATGGGTTTGATCTACGTGAACCCGGAAGGCCCCAACGGCGAGCCGGACCCGCTGAAAGCGGCGCACGATATCCGTGAAACTTTCGCGCGCATGGCGATGAACGACGAAGAGACCGTGGCGCTGATTGCCGGTGGCCACACCTTCGGTAAAACCCACGGCGCCGGCGACCCGGAACTGGTGGGTCCGGAGCCGGAAGCGGCGCCGATTGAAATGATGGGCCTGGGCTGGAAGAGCAGCCACGGCTCCGGCTTCGGCGACGACACCATCGGTGGCGGCCCGGAAGTGACCTGGACGCAGAAGCCCACCCAGTGGTCCAACCTGTTCTTCGACAACCTGTTCAAGCACGAATGGGAACTGGAAAAGAGCCCGGCCGGTGCCCAGCAGTGGGTGGCGAAGGACGCGGAAGCGGACATTCCCTACGCCCAAGACAAAACCAAGAAGCGTAAGCCGACCATGCTGACCACCGACCTGTCGCTGCGTTTCGATCCGGAGTACGGCAAGATTTCCCGCCGCTTCTATGAAAACCCGGAAGAGTTCGCCGACGCCTTTGCCCGCGCCTGGTACAAGCTCACCCACCGGGACATGGGCCCGATTGAACGTTACCTGGGCCCGGAAGTGCCGCAGGAAGAACTGATCTGGCAGGACCCGGTGCCCAAGGTCGATCATCCGCTGATCGACGACAAGGACATCGCCAGCCTCAAGGGCAAGATCGTGGATTCCGGCCTCAGCATTCCCGACATGGTGAAAGTGGCCTGGGCGTCCGCCTCCACCTACCGCGGTTCCGACATGCGCGGTGGCGCCAACGGGGCCCGTCTGCGTCTGGAGCCGCAGAAAAACTGGGAAGTGAACGAGCCGCAGCAGCTGGACAAGATACTGAAGACCCTGGAGGGCATTCAGAGCGAGTTCAACAACGCCCAGTCCGGTGGCAAGAAAGTATCGCTGGCGGATCTGATCGTGCTGGCCGGTTGCGCCGGCGTGGAGAAAGCGGCCGCCAACGGTGGCCACGACGTCACCGTGCCGTTCACCCCGGGCCGCACGGACGCCTCGCTGGAGCAGACCGACGTGGATTCCTTTGAATACCTGGAACCCTTCGTGGACGGCTTCCGCAACTACCGCAAGGAAAAGTATTCCCTGCCCGCGGAACATCTGCTCATCGACCGTGCCCAGCTGCTGACTCTCACCGCGCCGGAAATGACCGTGTTGGTGGGCGGCATGCGTGCCATGAACGCCAACTTCGACGGTTCCAAGCACGGTGTCTTCACCGACCGCCCGGAAGCGCTCAGCAATGACTTCTTCAAGGTGGTGGTGGACATGGGTATCGCCTGGGCGCCCCAGTCCGAGGACGATGACTACCTGTTCGAAGGCCGTGACCGCAGCAGCGGCGAGCTGAAGTGGACCGGCACCCGTCTGGATCTGGTGTTCGGCGCCAACTCCCAGCTGCGCGCGCTTTCCGAAGTCTACGGCGCGGACGACGCGGAGAAGAAGTTCGTCAAGGACTTCGTCGCCGCCTGGGACAAGGTAATGAACCTGGGCCGCTTCGACCTGGACTGATCGAAGCGCTGTTATACCGCAACCCGAGGGGCCCGCTTGGCGTGCCCCTTTTGTTTTTGTAAGGAAGGTATCAGGCTGGAACCGCCTTACAATCAATGGGTCTATTCAGAAAGGTTCCATTCAGCCAGAGGGGGAAGGTATGCCGATACAGGATTCCAACGACCGCTACGGCACGGTGAGCCGGGTATTGCACTGGGGCATGGCGTTGCTTCTGGTGTGGCAGTTTCTCAGCGCCGGCGCCCACGCGCTGCTGTCCGACACCGCCGTGGAAGAATTTTTCTGGGGTACGCACAAACCACTGGGCACCTTGCTGCTGGTTCTGGTTGTGCTGCGGGCCCTGTGGGCGCTGGTGAATCTGTCGCGGCGCCCGCCGTCGGTAAGCCTGGCCTCAAAATTGGGGCATCTGGCGTTTTACGCCTTGTTGCTGGGCATCCCCACTTTCGCGCTGTTGCGCCAGTACGGCGGTGGCAAACCCTTTGAGCCGTTCGGCATTCCGCTGATGGCGGGCCTGGACGGCGAGGAAATCGAGTGGATGCAGGTGCCGGCCAATCTGTTCCACGGCTGGGCCGGCTGGTTCCTGCTGGCGATGATTATCGGCCATATCGTCATGGTGATCCGCCACCGCAAGGCCGCGGAGCAGACCGATGTGCTGCCGCGCATGTGGGGGTAGCGGGGCCCGCGGCTACCGGTACTTCCGGTTGAGCTTGCGCATGCCGCCGATCCAACGATCGTAGTTGTCAGTTTTGTTGCGCATGTATTGCAGCACTTCCTTGTGCGGCAGCACCAGGAAGGTTTCCTGCTCAATGGCCTCCAGGCAGGCCTGGGCCACCGGCTCCGGGTCCATCATGCCGTCCACGCTGGCCACGTGGTCTTCCTTGCCTTTGGTCATGTTGGTGCGCACCGCCTGCGGGCAAAGCACCGATACCTTGATGCCGTCGTCGCCGTAGGTGAGCGCGATCCACTCCGCGAGGCCCACGGCGGCGTGCTTGGTGACCGCGTAGGGCGCCGAGCCGATCTGCGACAGCAGGCCGGCGGCGGAAGCGGTATTGAGAAAATAACCGCCGCCCCGCTCGATCATCTTGGGCGCCAGATGGCGGGCGGCGTAGATGTGCGCCATCACGTTGATGTCCCAGATTTTCTGCCACTGCTCGTTGGCCACTTCCGGGCCGCCGGGCACGGAAATGCCGGCGTTGGAGCAGAACAGATCAATCGGGCCCACGTCGTTCTCGGTGTCGTCGATCAGCGCTTTGATATCGTTTTCGTTGGCCACATCCACCTTACGGCCGATGCCGTCCACCATCTTGGCGGTGGCTTCCGCGCCATCACCGTCCAGATCCACGCACACAATTTTCTTCGCGCCGGCCTTGGCGAACGTCTGCGCCAAGGCACGACCAATGCCGCCGGCCGCGCCGGTGACCACCACAATACGGTTCTTAATTTCCATCACACTTCTCCTGTTCTGCTTGTGCGAGCGGATACTTGTGGGAGCGGGCCCTGCCCGCGAAAGGCAAGCTTTGCTTGCCGGCGGGATACCAGAGACGCTGTTTGTGCCGCTATTAGAAAAGTCTCTGGGATCCTACCGGCCGGTTACACCGGCCTTTCGCGGGCAGGGCCCGCTCCCACAAGGGAAGCTCCCACAGGGTCCGCTTCCACAAGCCCGGTCTTATCTTCAGCTCCACATAAAGGAGCCGCCGCACACGGTCAGCGCCTGGCCGGTCATGTAGCGGCTGGCGTCGGAGCCGAGGAACACGGCCAGGCCTTCGAAGTCGTCCGCTTCGCCCAGGCGGCGCAGCGGAATTTGCGAGTTGGCGCGCTTTACCGCTTCCGGGTTGTCCCACAGCGCCTTGGCGAAATCGGTGCGTACCAGGCCCGGGCAGATGGCGTTGGCGCGGATGCCCTGGGGGCCGTATTCCAGCGCCAGGTTGCGCACCAGGCCGATCAGCGCCAGCTTGGAGGTGCCGTACACGCCCAGGGTGTCGGACGGTTTAAAGGCGCCGACGCTGGCGGTGAACATCATCGAGCCGTTGCCTTTCTCGATCATGTCCGGCGCCACCAGGCGCGCCAGCCACAGGTTGGCCTGCACGTTCACCTGCATGGTTTTTTCGTAGGCGTCATCGGGGATCTCGGAGATCGGGCCGTAGTGCACGTTGACGCCGGCGTTGCCGACCAGAATGTCCACCGGCCCGGCGAGCTGGTGGGTTTTCTCCACCAGCGTTTCCAGTTCCTGTTTGCGGCCGGCGTTGGCGGCCACCCCGTGCACGCGCTCGGCGCCCACCGCCTTGTTGATCTCGGCGGCGGTCTCATCGAGCGTTTCCTGGGTGCGCGCGGAAATCACCACGGTGGCGCCGTGGGCGGCCAGGGCGTGGGCCATGGCCTTGCCCATGCCCTTGGAGGCGCCGGTCAGCAGCGCCACTTTTCCAGTCAGATCGAACAGCTTGGTTTCCACCATGGCGTTACGCTCCGGTCTGGTTGTAGCGGTTCACTTCGTTGCGGGCGACCACGTTGTGGTGCACTTCGTCCGGGCCGTCGGCCAGGCGCAGCGTACGCTGCTGCATGTACATCTCGGACAGCGGTGACCACTGGCTGACACCGGTGGCGCCGTGGATCTGGATCGCCTGGTCGATGATCTGGCAGCACTTCTCCGGCACCATCGCCTTCGCCATGGACACCCAGATGCGCGCTTCCTTGTTGCCCATCACGTCCATGGCCTTGGCGGCTTTCAGGACAATCATGCGCATCGCTTCGATTTCGATGCGGGCGCGGGATACGGTCTCCATGTTCTTGCCCAGGTTGATGATCTGCTTGCCGAACGCTTCGCGGTTCATGCCGCGCTCGAGGATCAGGTCCAGGGCTTTCTCGGCGGAACCGATGGAGCGCATGCAGTGGTGGATGCGGCCCGGGCCCAGGCGCAGCTGGGAAATCTCGAAGCCGCGGCCTTCGCCCCACAGGATGTTTTCCTTGGGTACGCGCACGTTATCCAGCTTGATGTGCATGTGGCCGTGGGGCGCGTGGTCGTGGCCGAACACCCGCATCGGGCCGAGCACGTGCACGCCGGGGGCGTCCATGGGCACCAGAATCTGCGACTGCTGACGGAAGGTGGGGGCGTCCGGGCTGGTTTTGACCATGCAGATCATGATCTTGCAGCGCGGGTCGCCGGCGCCGGAAATATAGTATTTCTCGCCGTTGATCACCCAGTCGTCGCCGTCCAGCACGGCGCTGGTTTCAATGTTGCGGGCGTCGGAGGAGGCCACCTGGGGTTCGGTCATGCCGAAGCACGAACGGATCTCACCGGCCAGCAACGGCTTCAGCCATTTCTCTTTTTGCTCCGGGGTGCCGACGCGCTCCAGCACTTCCATGTTGCCGGTGTCCGGCGCCGAGCAGTTCAGGGTCTGGGACGCCAGCGGGTTCTTGCCCAGCTCGAAGGCGATGTAGGCGTAATCCAGGTTGGAGAGGCCTTCTCCGGTTTCCGCGTTGGGCAGGAAGAAGTTCCACAGGCCGGCTTCGCGGGCCTTGTTCTTGGCGGTTTCCAGCAGCTCCAGCTGGCCGGGGGCGTAGCTGAAGCGCTCCGCGCGGCCTTCGCCCAGACGGTGGAACTCCTCGGTGATCGGGTCCACGTTGTCGCGGATGTGCTTGGCCAGGGCATCCAGCAGCGGGCGCGCCTCTTCGGACATGGCCAGGTTGTTCAGATCGGTATCGTTACCCATGGGTGTTTACTCCTCGTTGATGGGGGCGCCCGCCTCGGTGTCGGCGGCCAGGCATTGCGCGCGCAGGGCGCGGCGGTCGGTTTTGTCGGTGCCGCCCCGGGGCAGCGGGTCGCTGCGCAGCCAGAGGCGGTCGGGAATCTTGAACGCGGCCAGGTGGTCCGCCAGGAAGGCTTGCAGCCCGGCCTCGTCAACGCGGGCGCCGGGCTTGAGCTGCACGCCGGCGCCGACGATCTCGCCCAGGCGCTCATCGGGGATCGGGAAGACGCCGGCTTCGGCCACGTCCGGGTGGCGGTGCAGGGCGCCTTCCACTTCCAGGCAGGCGATGTTCTCGCCGCCGCGGATGATGATGCTCTTCTTGCGGTCGACGATATAGATCAGGCCTTTCTCGTCGATGCGCGCCAGGTCGCCGGTGTACAACCAGCCGTCGCGCACGGTGTCGGCGGTGGCCTCGGGCTGGTTCAGGTAGCAGCGCATGTTGGCGGCGCTTTTCACGGTCAGCTCGCCGATCTCGCCGGTGGGCACCTCCACGCCGTCGCCATCGACGATACGCATCGCCTGCAGCGGCGGTGTCGGCCGGCCGGCGGCTTCCGGGTGGGCCACATAGTCCGGGCCGCCGATCAGAATGCCCAGCGCGTTGGTTTCGGTCATGCCCCAGCCGGAGGCGATGGCGGCGGCGGGGAACGCCTCGGCGAGCTGGCCCACCTGGGCGGCGGGCCGCTTGGCGCCGCCGCCGCCGATCGCTTCCAGGGTGTCCAGGCTCTCGCCCAGGGCGCGAGCGGTGTCCATCAATTCGGCGGACTGGGTGGGCACGCCGGTGAAGCGGGTGATGCGCTCGCGCTTGATCAGGCGCACCGCCTCTTGCGGGTCCCACTTGTACATCAGGGTCAGGGTGGCGCCGCTGGCCAGGCCCTGCAGGAAATTCGACTGCAAGGCGGTGACATGGAACAGCGGCGTCACCACCAGGAAAGAGGGCGGTTGAATCTGGTCCGGTTCCGGCAGGGGCGGCGGCGGATCCGCCACCAGCGGCGCCATCAGCCGTGCCATGATCCAGGAGTACACCGCCGAGATCGCGCCGCGATGGGTGAGCACCACGCCCTTGGGGTTGCCGGTGGAGCCGGAGGAGTACAGCACCGCGAAGTCGTCGTCCGGTGCGATGATCACGTCCGGCCAGAGGTGGTCGCGGCCGCCGTCGCGCAGTTGTTCGTAGCGCGGTTGTCCGGGCAGGGCCTCGGCGTCGCGCACCGCGACCAGCGTCAGGCCGTTGTCGGCGGCGAGCTTTTCGATGCGCTGGTGGCGCGGGCCATCGGCGAACACCACCCGGGCGCCGCAGTCATTCAGGCCGTAAGCCAGCTCCTGCTCCGACCACCAGGCGTTCATCGGCACCGCCACCGCGCCCAGCGCGGCCACCGCCAGAATCAGGATCGGCAGCTCCGGGTAGTTGCGCATGGCGATCGCCACCGTGTCGCCCTGGCGCACGCCCAGGTCGTCGGCCAGGGCGTTGGCCACGCGCCGCACCTCCCGGCACAGCTCGGCGTGGCGCCAGCGCTCGTCCTGGTAGACCAGGGCGTCGCGGTCCCCATAGGCGGGGGCGGCGTCTTCCAGCAGCACGCGCAGGTGCGCCGGGGCATTGGCGAATACCGGATAGCGGACTCCGCCGATCACCGCCTCGGTGAGCGCGAAGCGGGGATCGCTGGCGGCGATATGCGCCTGGGCGTCTTCGGGCGTCAATTGTTCTCCTTATGCACGGCGGTGGCCGTGGGCTGGCTGACACTTGTCAGGAATCAAGCTAAGGCGGATCGTGGCGGCAAGTCAAGCGCCGTTGACCGGCGGGTCACACCGGAATCAGGAATAATGGAATGCTATTTCGCCAGGTAAGCGTCTGAATTAATTGGGCTTTTCGCCCAGCTGGTCGACCATGGCGCGGACCGCCGCCGCCACCGTCTTGAGGATCACGGTGTCGTCGATGCCCCGGTTCAGCCAGTCGCGCATGGGCGCGAACGCGGCCAGGAAGACGATCATATTGGCCACCACTTCGGCGCGCGGGTCGTCCGCCGGCAGGCCGGTGCGCCGGCGCAGTTGGTCGGCGAGCGCGTCCAGCACCGCCTCGTCCCGGGCGCGCATGGTCTTGCGGTCTTCGTCGCGGAGGTGGGGAATGGAGCGGTAGATCAGCAGGGTGCCCTGGCGCTTCTTGGTCCAGACGTCCTGGAAAAACGCCGCCACCTGGTCCTCGAACGGCACGTCCGGGTCGCGCTCCAGGCGCTCCGCCAGGGTCGGCACATCCTGGGCGAACCACAGCTTGTTAAGTAGCCGGCGCAGGATGTCGTTCTTGTTGGCGATGTAATCGTAGATGCTTGCCTGGTTAACGCCGGAGCGCGCGCAGATGTCGCGGATGGTGGTGGCGTCGAAGCCTTTTTCCAGAAACAGGGACAACGCGGCGTCGCAGATCTGATTGCGGCGCGTCTCGGTGAGCGCGGTGTCCTGCACGCCGTCCACCGTGGCTTCCACCAGATGCTGCTCGCTGTCCAGGGCGGCTTTGTGGCTGTGTTTCGGGTCCGCCGGCAAGCGTGTTCTCCACAATCAGGGTCGGTCCGGGAAGGTCGCTCGGACGTTAGCACAGTTGTTTCAGAGGCGGAAGAAAGCGGCCGGCGGCGTGCTGCGAGGGGCGCCAGGATCGGGCAAGAATTGGCGGGTTATGGAGCACCGCGCGGCTATCTTGCCGCCGTCTTGAGCGTTATCTTGTCATTCTTTGCCCACAACCCTGGGTCTGTTTCCGTTTGTCTGATCGAGAGAGAAGTTATGAGCGACGACACCTACACGCCTCCGAAAGTCTGGAAATGGGATGCGGAAAGCGGCGGCAAATTCGCCAGCATCAACCGCCCCATCGCCGGCCCCACCCATGACAAAGCCCTGCCGGTGGGCGAGCATCCGCTGCAGCTGTATTCCCTGGCCACGCCCAACGGCGTCAAGGTGACGGTGCTGCTGGAAGAGCTTCTGGAAAAAGGCTTCGAAGGGGCGGAGTACGACGCCTGGTTGATCCGCATCACCGAGGGCGAGCAGTTCGGCAGCGGTTTCGTGGACATCAACCCCAACTCCAAGATCCCGGCCCTCGTGGATCAGAGCCAGGACCCGTCGGTGCGCGTGTTCGAGTCCGGCGCCATCCTGCTGTATCTGGCGGAAAAGTTCGGCGCTTTCCTGCCCACCGACCCGGCCAAACGCACCGAGTGCCTTAACTGGCTGTTCTGGCAGATGGGCGCGGTGCCGTTCCTGGGCGGCGGTTTCGGTCACTTCTACGCCTACGCACCGGAGAAATACGAATACCCGATCAACCGCTACACCATGGAAGTGAAGCGCCAGCTGGACGTGCTCGACCGCCGTCTGGCGGACAACCGCTTTCTGACCGGCGACGACTACACCATCGCCGACATGGCGGTCTGGCCCTGGTACGGCGCCCTGGTCACCAACAAGGTGTACGAAGCCGCCGAATTCCTGGAAGCGCATACCTATAAGAACGTGCTGCGCTGGGAAGCGGAGATCGCCGAGCGCCCCGCCGTGCAGCGCGGCCGCATGGTCAACCGCGCCTGGGGCGAGCCCGGCGAACAGCTGCGCGAGCGCCACGACGCCAGCGATTTCCAGCTGCGCACCCAGGACAAGCTAGAGGACTCATAGAGGCCAGGCCGGTTGGAACGGACGCTTTGGGAGCGGTCTTTGTGGGAGCGGGCCCGGCCCGCGAAAGGCAAGCAACGCTTGCCGGCAGGATCCCAGAGACGCTGTTTGTACCGCCGTTAGAGAAGTCTCTGGCATCCTGCCGGGAGCTTCGCTCCCTTTCGCGGGCAAGGCCCGCTCCCACAATTGCCACCTTGAGCGGGCTTACGAAGAGCGTTTGGTGGCGGGCGGGATTTTCTCCAGCACCATCAGGTCATCCAGGTAGGTGACCAGATGCTCCAGATATTGCGGTGAGATGTCCTGCAACGCGGCCAGCGCGCGGGCCACCTGACGGTGCGCGTTGAGCGGGCCGGCGTCGCCGGGGGTGTGAGTGATGGCGTGCTGGATGCGGGCGGTCAGTTGCTGCCTGGCCTGGGCTTCGCGGATCGGCGCCAGCGCTTTCAAATCGCGGGGGGCGTCGCCGTCGCCACGCAGTCTGGTCAGCAACGTTGCCAGCGGGGATTGGTACGGCGGCGTAGCGTGATCGTCCTGGCTTTCGTCGTCGGTGTCCGCGCGGACCTGGTAGTCCGCGAGGGCCTGTTTCAGTTTTTCCTGATGTTTTTGCGACGGCGCGCTACGGCTTTCGGCCAGGCGCGTGGCGAAGCTTTCCAGGTAGGCGAAGCGCACCGGGTCGCGGCGGTGGGCGCCGGCCTGGCGCAGGGCTTCCAGTTGCGCCAGCACCTCACTCATCGCGTTTCCCGGCCTGTTCCGGTTCGCCGGCGGTGGCGTCGGCGCGCGGCACGGTGGTGATTTCCACGCGGCGGTTCTTGGCGCGGGCGGCGCTGTCGGTATTCGGCGTCACCGGCTGGTTGTCGCCGAAGGCGGCGGCGAAAATGCGCGCTTCCGGCAGCCCCTGGTCGATCAGGGTGCGGGTCACCGTGAGCGCGCGCTGGGCGGAGAGGCCCCAGTTGTCCGCGTAGCGGGGGTTGCCCTGCTGGATCGGCAGGTCGTCGGTGAAGCCGCTCACCATCAGCAACTCGTCGTGTTGCGCCAGGTAGGTTCGCAGCGGTTCCACCAGGCTTTCCAGCAGCGCGCGGCCTTCCGGCTGCAGGCGGTCCGCGTTGAGCGCGAACAGCACGCTGCCGTTGATGCCGATGCGGCCGTTCTGGAACGAAATGCGGCCACTGGCGAGCGGGTCGGCGAGCGCTTCTTCCAACGCCTGACGGCGTTGCTGCTCGGCCTGCAGTTTGGCGCGCTCTTGCTCCAGCGACTGGCTCAGTTCCAGCTGAATGCCGATCACCCACACCAGCAGCAACACGAAGATGCCCACCAGCGCCGCCATCAAATCCGAGAAGATCGCCCACACCGGGGTGGATTGCGCTCCGTCGTGGGAAGCGTCCTGCAGCTCGTCCATCAGCGCGCCTCGTTGGCTTTCAGGGCGGCCAGGGCGTCGATCACTTCCTTCTGCGAACTCAGGCTGAGATCAATCACCTCGCGGGCCTGCTCCACGTAGTAGGCCAGCTGCTCGTCGCTGCGCGCGGCGGACTGTTGCAGGGACGTTTCAATCCGTTTGAGGTTATCCAGCAGCTTGCCGTTGGACTCGCTGAACAGGTTTACCGCGGTGCCGAAGGCGTCGCCCAGGCTGGCCACTTCGTGGGCCCCGCCGGCGATGTCGGCGGCGGCGTCGTCCAGGCGGGCGGTTTGCGCGTCCACCTGGCCGGCGAAGGTGTCGCTGACCTCCTTGAGCACGCCGCCGGCGTCGCGGATCAGCGTTTCCACCGCGTCGCGCTGCACGCCGGCCGCCTGTTGCTGGGCGGTGAGCAGGGCGTCCAGCTCGCTCATGATGCGGCGGCGTTCCTCCAGCAGTTCGTTGTCCCGTTCGCTGCTTTGCGCCATTTCCTCGCGCAGGCGGCGGATCACTTCGGCGGCCGCCTTGGGCGTCTCCGAGGCGGTTTCGATCAGCCGCGTCATCGGCGCTTCCAGGGCGGTACCCAGTTCGGTGAGGTGGCGGGTGACGGTGGCTTCCAGATCGGCCAGGCGCTGCGTGGCCGCGTCGCCGCGCGCCGCCTCCTGATCCCGCAAGGCGCTGAGTTGCTCGCCGGTGCGGGCGAGCAAGGTGTCCAGGCCTTCCCGTTGCCCTTCCACCAGGCCGCTGGCGGTTTGCTGGAAGCGCTCATCGTGGCCGCGCAGGGTGTCGCCGAGGTCGCTGACCAGGCGGGCGAGGGTCTGCTGTTGTTGCTCGAGGCCTTCCCGCCAGCCCTCGGCGGTGGCGTCGCCGGCCTGCTGGAAGCGCTCGGTGATGGCCGCCAGGCGTTGCTGGTTGTCGGCCCGGGCCTGCTCCTGATCGTCGCGGATCCGCGTCAGCAAAGCTTCGCCGTGGGCCTGGAAGCGGTCGTTGTGCTCCTGCAGGGCGGCGGCCACCTTGTCGGTCAGGGCCCGCGCGGTCTGTTGATGTTCGGTCAGGCCCTCGTGCCAGCTGCGCGCTGCTTTTTCGGTGGTGGTTTCGAAGCGCTCGGCGATCTGGCTCAGCTGGCTTTCGGTGAGCGTGTTGAGGCGCTGGTGGCTCTGCGCCGCCTGGTCGTTGAGGCGTTCCAGGGCCTCGGCGATCACCGGACGGACGCTTTCCGCCGCCAGCCGGCTGCTGTCCGCCAGGCTGGCGCTCAGGCTGTCGCCGACGGACGCCGCCAGTTGCCGGTAGTGCTCGGCGGTCTGCTCGTGGAACTGCTTCTGGTTGTCGGTGAGCGCGCTGTTGAGCTGATCGCCCATCTGTTCCAGGCGCCGGGTCAGGGCCTGCAGGCTATCCACCACGGCGGGAAAGGCGTCGGACTGTGACTGGAGCGCGCGGAACGCCTCCTGCTGCTGATGCTTCAGGGAGAAGGCGCGCAGGTCGCGGCGCAGCATGGCGTCCAGCTCGCGGCCGACCAGGGTGCGCTCGCGGCGGCTCAGGGTGGCGCCCAGCCCCAGCATGGCGGAGGCGGCGACACCCGCGATGGAGGTGCCGAAGGCCAGGCTGAGCCCGGCGATGGGCGCCGCCAGCGCGCTCTGCACGGCGGCCAGGTTGTTGCCGCCTTCCAGGGCACTGACCGCGCCCTGCAGGGTGACGATCATGCCGATAAAGGTGCCCAGCAGGCCCAGCATCACCAGCAGGCCGGACAGGTAGGGCGTCAGCATGGGCCCGGGTAGCGGCGTGCTTTCCCCTTCCACGCGCCGGCGCACGGCGCCGCGCAGGGCGGCGGGCAGGTCGGCCAGCCAGCGCTCCAGGGCGTCGCCGTCGGCGGGCGGGCTGTCCAGTTGCCGGGCCAGCTGCGCGCTGTCGGCGCGGAAGCGGCGCAGCTCCAGGAAGCCGAAGCCGTACACGAAGGCGATCAGCAGGGTGGCGGTGAGGGCCACCAGGTTGGTGCCCAGAAAGCCGATACCCACCCAGGCCACGGTGGCCGCGCCGAGCAGGCATACCAGTGCGAATAAAAAGCGTGTCATTGAGGTCCTTGTGGGTGGTTGTGCGCGCTTTCCAGCGCCATGAGCAAGCCCTGCACCGGCTCCAGGCGGGCGTCCAGTTCCGCCAGCAACAGGGTTTTCATCTCCTGGCAGAAGCGGTGCAGCCAGGCGCCTTCCTTCATCCAATCCTCGGGGTCGTGGCCGGGCGCTTCGCTGAGCAGGCTTTGCTGGCGGTCCGGCCAGAGCGCCAGGAAGCGCTTCTCGAGCACCCCGGGCACGGCGCCGAAGCCTTTGCGGGCGTAGCCGGTGAGGGTGGCGTCGAGCACCGCGTCGATGCGCGCCAGCCGGGCCAGGGCCGGGCTGTGGTCGGTGAGCGCGCCGCGCGCTTTCAGCCGCAGCGGCGGCACGGCGGCGGCCATTTGCCGCTGCTTGCCCTGGTAGAAGCGCCGGTAGGGCTCGAAGTCCGGCGGCTGGGCCGGGCTCGGGCCGGCTTCCGGCGCCGGCAGGCCGTTGCGGGTGCCGACTCGCTCGGCGGTGACGCTCGCTTCGATGGCGTCCCGCTGGCCGTGGCGCAGCTTATCCAGCTCCGCGCGCAGCCGTTCGGCGGACTTGCCGTCGGCGCTGAAGTGGCCGTCCCGGGATTCCACGTTGGCGGCGTCCAGCGCCACGGTGTCGGGCAGGTCGAACAGACGCGCCAGCCGTTCGCCGAAGCACGGCAGCGGCGCACCGGCGGCGCGCACGCCCAGGCCCGCCAGCTGCCGCCGCAGCGGGCCGGTGTTGTTCACGCTGTTGGGCCTGCCGTTGCTCATCGCCGCGCCCTGGTTGGACATCCATGGAGAATAGAGGGCCCGACGCGCCCTGGCGCCGGGAAGCCGCACATTCTAATCAGGAACGGCCGGCGATGATAATGGCGGCATGTAGCCGCCCGGCCGGCGCCCTGGAAAGGGCGCGGCGGGGCGGACGAGGCAGGGGGCGCGGGTCAGGCGCGGCGGAAAGCTTCCGGGATGGTCAGCTCATAGGTGGCGCCGGTGGGCAGCAGCAGCGCGGAGGGGCCGCGCTGGGAGCTGAAGTAAAGCCGCGAGCCGTCCGGGGTGAAGGCGGGGCCGGTGAGTTCGCTGCCGCCGCCGGGGATGCGCAGCAGAATTTTGGCGGGCTGGTTGGGCACCATCACCATCAGGCGCATCAGGTCGCCGTCTTCGGCCACCACCACGTCGCCGGCCGGGCCGACGACGATATTGTCCACGTCGTTGAACGGCGCTTCGCCGCTGCCGATCAGCTGCTCGTTGTCGAACACCACTTCGATCTGGTCGTTGTCGATGTCCAGGGCGTAGACCCGGTTATCGCCTTTGCAGGCCAGGAACACCACCGCGCGCAGCGGGTTGGCGCTGCCCGCGATGTCCGGTCGCTGGCCCTCCGGCAGGGTTTGCACCCACAGGCCTTCGCCGCCTTTGAAACGGGTGCCCGGGGCGCCCTGGCCGGTGGCCGCTTCGATCTCCGCGCGTACCGTTTCCTGGGCGCGGTGCGGGTCCTGTACCGGCACCCAGCGCACCTTGTGCAGGCGGCGGGCCTGCTCCAGGTCTTCCTGGTAAGAGCCGTTGGCGAAGCCGTCCACTTCCAGCACCTCCAGCACGCCGTTATCCAGGTCCAGGCCCGGCTGCCCGGTGATCGAGGTGACTACGCCGGCGGACCGGAAGCGGTACAGCCGGCCATTGCCGTCGTCCTCGGACAGGTACAGGGTGCGGGTGTCCCAGTCCGCCACGGCGGCTTCGTGGTTGAAAATACCCAGCGCCGGGTGCGCCCGGGCCAGGGACGCGGGCCCCAGCGGGTGGCACTCATAGACCTGGCCGTCGGTGGTCTCCTCGCAGGACAACCAGGTGCCCCAGGGCGTGGCGCCGCCGGCGCAGTTGCGGCGGGTGTTGCGCAGGATGCGGTAGGCGTCGGTGACGGTGCCGTCCCGGTCGAACCGCAACGCGCCCACGCCGCCGCCGGGGGCGATTTCACTGTTGGAGACATAGACCCAGCCGCCGTCTTCCTGCACCGGGAACACCGCGCCGCCGTCCGGGAAAATGTGCCAGTTGTCGCGCAGCAACCCGGTGAGGTTGGGCAGACCGGAGATCGGGTCTTCCAGGTGCCGGGCCACGCGGCGGATCGAGAACCCCTCGGGAATCAGAATGCCGTCCACGTCGCTTTCCACGAGCTCGCCGATACCGGCCAGCGGCCCCGCTTCCAGGGGCAGCATGGTGGCCGGCGGTACCGGTGGTTCGGGAACGGGCGGCTCCGGCTCCGAGGGCGTGCCGGGTGTCGGCGACGGGGCGCCCACCGGACTGCCGGAGGAAGAGGAACCGCCGCCGCAGGCGGTGATCACCGCGGCGCCGGCGCCGTAGAACATGGCCTGGATCAGTTTGCGTCGGGTCAGGGATACGGAGTTCATAAGCCGGTCCGGAATCGATAACGGCGGACAGGCTGGCCGCCGATCATGACAATCCGGTGATGCCGGCGGCGCCGGTGGCCGTCGGTAACAAAAGTCGAACCGAACGGTTACCGAAGGCGCTCAGTCCACCGCCAGACCGGCGGGGAAGCGGCGAATCTTCTGCGCCAGGTAAAGCCCCACCAGCAGCGCCAGGCAGGTGAACGCCACCGCCAGGCGGAAGCCGCCGGTGGCTTCGATCAGCCAGCCGGCGATGGCCGGCCCCAGGAACTGGCCGCCGGCGAAGAACACCGTCACGTAGCTGAAGGCGATGGGGATATGGCGTGGCGCCACCTGGTCGGTGCTGGCGGCCTGCACCATGGTGAACACGCCGTTCACCGCGCAGCCCATCAGCAGGAAGTGGGCGAAGAACATGGCCAGGCTCTGGTCGATCAGCGGCAGCCCCATGGCCACGGTGACCACCGTCATCGCCAGGGTCAGGGCGTTGCCCCGGCCCCACACGTCGGACAGCGAGCCCCATAGCGGGCCGGCGGCCACCGACAGCAGACCGGACATGGCCATCAGCCAGCCGGCGGTGGCTTCGTCGAAGCCGGACTCCACCACGTAGCTGACCATGAAGATCGCCTGGATGATGTAGACCATGCCGATGATGCCGTAGATCGCCGCCATGATGATCACGCGGGGGTTACGGTAGATGCGCCATTTGTCCGCCGGCGCCGGGCGGTCCGGGTGGTCATGGGCGACCGGCGCCGGGTCGCGCACCGCCGCCAGAACCAGCGCCACCGCCACCGCCGCCAGGGCGGCGAACAGGCCCCAGGCGAGGCGCCAGCCGTGCTCGCCGAAGGCGCTGGAAAGCCAGGGCACCAGCAGCCCGGTGGCGAAGATGCCGGCGCCCACGCCGCCGGCCATGCAGCCGATCACCATGCCGCGTTTTTCCGGGTACCAGGTGGCCAGCAGCGACACCATGGGCGCGAAGCAGAAGGCGGTGCCCAGCCCCAGCAGTGCCATCAGCCCGACGATCACCGGATAGTCGCTGGCCACCGCCAGGCCGGCGAAGCCGGCGGTGAGAATCAGCAGGCCGGTGGCCACCGCGTTGCGCGCGCCCCAGCGGCTGGCGGCGATGCCGCCCAGCAACACGAACAGCAGATAGCCCAGCGCGGTGACGGTGCCCAGGGTGCCGGCCTGCCGGTAGCTCAGCCCCAGGTCATCGCGCATGGGCGGCAGAATCAGGCCGTAGGCGAGCCGCGCGAAGACGATCGCCACCAGCGCCACCAGAATACCGCCCGCCACCATGATCACGATGTTGGGGCGGCTCGGCGTAGGGGATGTGGCGGACATAGGCGGTGGATCCATGGTCTGGGGCGTTTGGCGCGGGCGCTACTGTAGCGCACGGCGCTCGCCGCACCCAGTGTTTCGTTCCCCGCAAGGGCGCCGTCTGGGTTAGGCTTGGGCGTTTGCATCGGGACCAGCAAGGGGAGTATCGGAAGTGGATCAGTCATTGTTTGTTCGCCAGGGCGAGACCTACGTGCCCACCGCCAGCGCCGGCGGGCCCTGGAGCCCCAGCCATCTGCACGGCGGTTCGCCCACCGGGCTGCTGGCGCTGTTGATGGAGCAGGCCACCGAGGATACCGGGCTGCGGCTCAGCCGCCTCACGGTGGATTTGTTGAGGCCGGTGCCGGCGGCGCCGCTGACGGCGGAGCTGGCGGTGGTGCGTGCCGGGCGGCGTTTGCGGGTGTTGCAGGCTTCCCTGCTCGCCGACGGCGTCGAGGTGTGCCGTGCCAGCGGGCTGTTTCTGGAGCAGGCCGGTGCCCAGGTGCCGCCGTTCGGGCGCTTTGAAAACGGCGGCCTGGAACCGCGCGGCGACCGCCCGGTGATGACCCTGGCGGAGGTGGGCGGCGACGGCAAGGGCGGCGGCTGGACGCCCCGGGGGCTGCATACCACCGCCCGCATCTGTGTGCTCGACGGGGTCGGCGGCCAGGGCCAGGGCCGGGTGTGGATGTCGCTGCCGGTGCCGGTGGTGGCCGGGGAGCCCTGTTCGGACCTGGTGCGCGCGGCGACCTTGTCCGATTTCGGCAACGGCATTGCCCAGCTGCGGCTGGCGCCGGACATGGGCAGCATCAATTCGGATCTCAGCCTGTACCTGCACCGTGACCCTCGTGGTGACTGGCTGGGGCTCGACGCCCGCGCCCGCATGCAGGACAACGGCACCGGCCTGGTGGACACCACCCTGTACGACGAGGACGGCCCGGTGGGGCGGGTGCTGCAGGCCACCCTGGCGATGCCGCTTTATGCCGGCGGATGATTGACGTTACATTAGGATGAAAGGCCACCAGGAGGACGCCATGGCGACCGGCTGGGCCCCGGAAGGGGCCGTTCAGGATCAGATCGACAGTACCGTGGATTCGGCGGTGCAGCATGCCCGCAGCCGTTTACCCGCCGGCGACAGCCTGACGCACTGCGAAGAGTGCGAGGCGCCGATCCCCGAGGCGCGCCGCGCGGCGCTGCCCGGCGTGCGTCTGTGCACCCTGTGCCAGGGCGAGCGCGACGAGGCCCGTTCCGAGGGCTACAACCGGCGCGGCAGTAAAGACAGCCAACTTCGTTAACCGCCAAGGAGCCCCGCCCGTGAAGCAACCCCTGCATTACTCAGGCCTGTCCAAACTGAATCACTGGATCACGGCCTTGCTGGTGACGGCGATGCTGGTGCTGGGCTTCGCCGCCGGCGGCGCCCCGGACGACGCCACTGAAAGTTACCTGATGAGCCTGCATATCGGGCTGGGCTTTTTCGTCTTCCTGGTGGTGATCTGGCGCGTGGCCTATCGGCTCTATGAAGGCTTCAAGGCCAATACCGCCGCCACCGCCCCGGAGCGCTGGCTGGCCTGGGCGGTGCACCGCCTGTTGCTGCTGGCCCTGGTGTCGCAGGTGATCACCGGGCCGCTCTATCTGTTCACGGAAGGGGAAGGCGTGGACGTGTTCGGCTGGTTCACCGTTTATATACCGCTGCAATCCCTGGCGGTGATTCACGAGCCGGCGGAACTGGTGCACGTGGTCTCCGGCCTCTATGTGATTCCCGGCCTGATCGTGCTGCATTTCCTGGGCGCGGCCCGTCATTACCTGAGCAACCAGTCCGATGCCACGGAGCTTTGAACGTGGCGTGCGTTAGCGTCCCAGAAATTCGGACAGCAGCCGCAGCGACGAGACGTTGTCGCACACCAGTTTGATGCACACCAGCAGCGGCACCGCGATCAGGATGCCGACCACGCCCCACATCCAGCCCCACAGCAGGATCGACAGAAACACCGCCACCGGACTCAGGGCCAGGCGGTGGCCGGCCACCGTCGGGGTAATGAACTGACCCTCCAGCACGTTCAACACCATCACCAGAAACGGCGGCAACAGCACCTGGGTGAGGCCGTCGAAATTCAGGCTGCTGATGAACAGCAATATCACGCCGCTGACGATCGGCCCGATATAGGGCGCGAAATTGAGCATGCCCACCATCACCCCGAAGAGGATCGGGTTGGGCATGTCCAGCAGATAGAGAATCAATGCCGCGCCGGCGCCCAGGCAGGTGTTGATGATGGTGATGGTGCCCAGGTACACCGATACGCTGGTCTGGATCTGGCGCACGGTTTCCACCGCCGCCCGCTTATGTTCGAACTGGGGAATCACCCGCACCAGCTTGCGCAGAAAGGTGTCGCCGGAGGCCAGCATGAAATAGAGAAGAATCACGCTCAGGGTGATGCCGTACAGCGCCGACCAGGTGCCGGAGAGAATCCACTTCACCGGGCTCCAGGTGGGGGCTTCTTCCTTCTGTTGGTTTTCATCACCGGGGGTGATGTCCTCGATCTGGGCGTTGGCCAGCTTGAGCTGCTGCATGGGCTCGCTGAACTGGTGGAATTCCTGTTCCAGCTGACGCAGATCGCGGGGCGCTTTTTGCAGCCATTCCATGGCCGGTTCCGAGAGACCGTACAGCGCGCCGAAGCCCAGGCCGAGCACGCCGATCACCACCGCCGCCGCGCTCACCGGCGGCGGGATTTTCAGCACCCGCAGCGCGCGCACCACCGGGGTGAAAATCAGGCTGGTGAGAAACGCCACCATCAGCGGCATAAAAAGAGTGGCGGCGGCGTACAGGGTGTACATCACCAGCAGCAGGAAAATACCGGTGAGCATGGCGGAACGCACATTCACCGACTCGAAGTTGGCTTTGGGCCTGTTCCGGTCCACTTTGGGCGGGGTGTTTGACGGCATCGGGGTGTCCATTGTTAGCCGGGCGGCGCGGGCGTTCCGTGGCGCGCTGTCGTTATGGCTGCCAATGATTGCATGCCGGGTGCGGGCGGTTAAGTGATCCGGATGGCGGGGGCGGTAAAAAAAGTAAAGGCGTGAGCCGCGTGGCGCCGGCGGCACCACACGGGATCGATTGGACGTTTATTCGTCCCAGAGTGTCGCCAGGGTGTAGGGGCTGCCTTCCTGGGCCCAGAAGGCGCCGTCCACGTAGCGGCGGTGGCGGTCCAGGTTGGCGATCTCGTCGAGGTCGTCGTTGCTGAGCTTCAGGTCCGCGGCGGCCAGGTTCTGCCCCAGGCGTTCCGGGTTCACGGATTTGGGGATCACCGCGGTGTCACGGTGCAGCGCCCAGCTGATCAGCACCTGGGCCGGGGTGGCCTGGTGGCGCTCGGCGATGGTCTTGATCACCGGATCCTCCAGCAATACCGGCTCGTCCTCGGCTTTGAAATTGTCCGGGCGGTCGGACGAGCCCAGCGGCGAATAGGCGGTGACGTGGATGCCGTTGTTCTGACAGAAACGCACCAACGGTGCCTGCTGCAGATACGGATGCAGCTCCACCTGATTCATCGCCGGCCGGTGGCGGGCGGTTTCCAGCAGCGCGCTGAGCTTGCGCTCGCTGAAGTTGGACACGCCGATCTGGCGGGTCAGGTTGTCGTCCACCAACGCCTCCATGGCGCGCCAGGTGTCGGCCACCGGCATCTCCTCGGGGGCCAGAATGTCGGCGCCGGACTTCGGAAAGCTGATGCCCGGGGTCAGTGCCACCGGCCAGTGCATCAGGTAGAGATCCAGGTAGTCGAGCTGCAGGTCGTCGAGGGTTTTTTCCAGGGCCGGCTGCACGTCTTCCGGGGCGTGGGCGCTGTTCCACAACTTCGAGGTGATCCACAGGTCCTCGCGGCTGACGGTGCCGGCGGCAAAGGATTCCGCCAGCGCCTGGCCCACTTCCGCCTCGTTGCCGTAAATGCGGGCGCAGTCGATGTGCCGGTAACCCTGTTGCAGGGCTTCCTTGACCGCGCCGTACACGTCGCCGGGGTCGGACTTCCAGGTGCCCAGGCCGAGCATCGGCATGGTGTCGCCGTTTTCGAATGTCAGGGTCTTCATGGGTCACTCCTTCCTTGTTGGGCTTCGCTTACCCTAAACAGTCGGCCGGCCCCGGGGCTAGCGGGATACTGTTAAATTCTTGCCCGTTCGTTAAGCTGGGGCCCACTCATCAGCAGGAGACCGCCGCCATGATTTCGGACCAGATGCCCTACCAGAAACATTTCCAGGACGTCGACGGCAAGCGCATCGCCTATGTGGACGAAGGCGAGGGCGACCCGATCGTGCTGCTGCACGGCAACCCCACCTCCTCGTACCTGTGGCGCAATGTGATTCCGGAGCTGGTCGGCAGTGGCCGGGTGATCGCCCCGGATCTGATCGGCCAGGGCGATTCGGAAAAGCTGCCGGCCAGCGACGGCCCCGGTCGTTACGGCTTTCTGACCGCCTACCATTACCTCGACGGGTTGCTGGCGGCGCTGGGTCTGGACCGGAACGTCACCCTGGTGGTGCACGACTGGGGCAGCGGTCTGGGCTTTCATTGGGCCAGCCAGCACCCGGACGCGGTCAAGGCGATCGCCTATATGGAAGCCATCGTCATGCCGATGACCTGGGACGACTGGCCGGAAGCCGCCCGCGGCATCTTCCAGGGGTTCCGGTCCGAAAAAGGCGAGGACCTGATTCTCAAGCGCAATATGTTCGTGGAAGCGGTGCTGCCCGGTTCGGTGCTGCGCGGCCTCACCGATGTGGAGATGGCCCACTACCGTCGGCCCTTCGAGCTGGAGGAAGACCGCCAGCCCACCCTCAACTGGCCGCGCGAGATCCCCATGGAAGGCGAGCCGCCGGAGATGATCCGGCTGGTGGAAAACTACGGGCGCTGGCTGGCGGCGAGCCCGGTGCCCAAGCTGTTCGTGAACGCCGAGCCGGGCTCCATTCTGATCGGACGGCAGCGGGAGTTCTGCCGAAGCTGGCCGAACCAGACCGAAGTCACCGTCAAGGGCAGCCACTTCCTGCAGGAAGATTCACCGGTGGAGATCGGCCAGGCCGTGGCCCGCTGGCTGGCGGCTATTTAACAACCTTTGATGCCAAGGACCGCCGGTGCATTCCGGGCTGCCCTATACTGGCCTTTCTCAGGCCAACAGGGAGTAGCCATCATGCCTTACGACAAGCGTAGCGATCTGCCGGACAACGTCCGCGACAACCTGCCCGAACACGCGCAGGACATTTACAAGGAGGCGTTCAACAACGCCTGGGATCAGTATGACGATCCGGAAGATCGTCGTGGCGACGCCGGCCGCGAGGAGACCGCGCACAAGGTCGCCTGGTCGGCGGTGAAAAACGAATACGAGAAAGGCGACGACGATAAGTGGCACCGGAAGAAGTAGTGACATCAACCGGACGCCGCGGACCGTCACCGGCCCGCGGCGTCACGTTGGCGACGGCCGGGCGTCAGTGTTTGAAGATCACGTAAAGCGCGTGAATGATGCCCGGGATGTAGCCGAGCAGGGTCAGCAGAATGTTGAGCCAGAAGTGACCCTTGAAGCCCACCTCCAGAAACACGCCCACCGGCGGCAGCAGAATCGCGAAGATGATCTTGATCGGGTCGGTCGCTGTGAACGGCATGGTACGACTCCTTCGAAAGTGTTGTCCTTGGTCCCGCCAGTGTGCGACCGGCACGGTGGTTTTTCCAGACCCCTTCACTCACTCTGCCCGCCGCGTCCGATCACACTCGATGACGCCGTACCGGCCCAGCCCCGGAGGGAGGGGCTACCGAATGTTAACGGCGCACCTCTTGAGAACGCGTCGAAAGGGCCGCATTTAACCCCTAAGGCAAGACACAAAAGGAGTGGTGTCATGATGGAATTGATCGAGCCTCAGGAAGACCACATCGTCGGGCTCCACATCGACGGCAAGGTGGACAACGAGACCTTCGACCGGGTGCTGGCGGAGATCGAGGACCGGCTGACCCGGCACGACAAGATTCGTCTCTATGTGGAGTTGGTGTCCCTGGGCGGCATCGGGCTGGAAGCCCTGTTCAAGGACATGAAGTTCGGCCTCGGCAACTGGCGGCGCTTCGAGCGCGAGGCGGTGGTCTCGGACCGCTCCTGGGTGCACAAAATTGCGTCGGTGACCGACCGCTTGATGCCCTCCGTGGAGGTAAAGGCGTTTCCCCTGGAGGAAAAGAGCGCGGCGCTGGCCTGGGTCCGGGAATGACCGGCCCCGGTGTACCGCGCGTAGCAAAATAGTTTTGACAGGGGCCGGAAGGCGTGTATCCTTGGTCACAGCTTGAAAGTATGCACGTATTTATGAATCCCTGTTCGATGCCCTACCAGTTAGCGTTCGTCCTGACCTTCATAAGTAACCGTAAGACTTCCAGCACAACCGGCCCCTAAGCGGGCTTTCATTACTTTCTGAATGATCAGGAGACTATTATGTCCACTACCACCGGTACCGTTAAGTGGTTCAACGAAGCTAAAGGTTTTGGTTTTATCGAGCAGGAAAACGGCCCTGACGTGTTCGCACACTTCAGCGCTATCCAGGGCTCAGGCTTCAAAACCCTGGCCGAAGGCCAGCGCGTTGAGTTCACTGTAACTCAGGGCCAGAAAGGTCCTCAGGCAGAGAACATCGTCGCCGTATAAAGCGATGTTGAAAGCCGCCCGCGCCTAACCGCGCCGGGCAGGAAAAGCGGGGCCTTCGGGCCCCGCTTTTTTTATGCCCGCTGTTTAGTGCCCAGCCTTTGCCCCGCACTCGAGCGGCGCGCTCTCCGCCAGGATTGTCGACGCGGTCACTTTCCCCTCCTCTCTCCCGGGTATAGGCTCTAACCGAGAACGTTATTGGACGCCTGTTTCGCTATGCGGAATAGCTATCACAACAACAATGCGTAAACGGAGAGCAACCATGACCCTTTTCCAGCGAGGCGCACTCTGTCTGGCCGCCCTGGTGTTGGCCGGCCTGACCCAGGCGGCGGACAATGTGAAGCTGCCCGGCACCATCGCCATGACCGCCTACGGCACCGGCTCCGCCGGCTACACCCAGATGGTGTCGGTGGGCAATCTTCTGCAAAACGAATACGACGTGTCGGTGCGTATTCTCCCCGGCGAAAACGATGTATCCCGTATGACGCCGTTGCGCACCGGCCGGGTGCCGCTGTGTGCCTGTGGTATCGCCAGTTATTACGGTTCGGAAGGCGTGCTGATGTTCGCTGACCGCCAATGGGGGCCGCAGCCGATCCGGGTGATCGCCACCTCCATCGCCAGCTTCGGTCTCGGCGTCGCCGTGGCCGGTGACATCGAAGTGGAAACACCGGCGGATCTCAAGGGCAAGAAAGTTTCCTACATTCGCGGTGACGACGCCCTCAATCTGGGCACGGAAGCGTTTCTGGCGTTCGGCGGGCTCACCTGGGACGACGTGGAGCGGGTTGAATTCCCCGGTTACGGGCGCGCGTTCGACGGCGTGATCGCCGGCCAGAGCGACACCGGATTCACCATGTCGGTGGCGCCGCCGGCGCAACAACTGGCCGCCAGCCCGCGTGGTATTGTCTGGCCGCGGCTCGATCCCGAGAACAAGGAGGGCTGGAAGCGTTTGCAGGCCATGGCACCCTATTTCCAGCCCCATCAAGTCACCGCCGCCGCCGGCGATTATGGCAAGGACAACCCCTGGGTGGGCGCCAGCTACCCCTATCCGATTCTGGTCGCCAACGCGGATCAGCAAAGCGGTCTGGCGGGCGGTCTTATCAAAGTGCTGATCGAGGATCACGACAAATACAAGGATGCGGCGCCTGGCAACTCCGGCTACGCCCTGGAAAAGCAGAACATGCAGTGGGTAATCCCGTTCCACGATGAAGTGGTGGCCTACTACAAGGAAATCGGCCACTGGACCGATGAGATGCAGGCCCACCAGGACCGTCTGGTGAAACGCCAGCAGGTGCTGCAAAACACCTGGAAGGCCTACACCAGCGACGCGCCCGAGGACGATGAGGCGTTCCGCGAGGGTTGGATGAAGGCCCGCGCCGAGGCGCTGGAAGCCGAGGGCATGAACCCGGTGTTCCGCTAAGTCTGTCCCGCTTCAAGGAGTTCTGCCGTGGATTCTCATCATACGGGTGAGCCAACGGCGAAGCAGGTGTCGGGCGTGCGCGACTTACAGGGCCTCTGGCCCTGGCTGCCGCGCCTGGCGACCCTGGTTCTCACCGTTCTGACCCTCGATTACGTTCTTAACCTGGGCTATTTCAGTCTGGTCACCGCGGTGGAGAGCCAGTTTCTCTACACCGTGGTGGCGCTGATGGTGCCGCTGGTGTTCATCATGTGGCCCGCGTTTTCCGGTGGCGACCGCCGACGGGTGGCCTGGTACGACGTGCTGCTGTTTTTGCTGGCCGTGGGGACCTGCGGCTACTTTGTGTATAACGCCGAGCGCATTCTCGACAACGGCTGGGAATACGCCGCGCCGCAAACCGCCACGGTGATGAGTTTCGTATTGTGGGGGCTGACGGTGG
>Ga0208813_1000299_pt1 | contig 41896 bp, 42 predicted proteins | sample MalvireepMed_904_FD_184250 | JGI IMG/M metagenome (GOLD analysis project Ga0208813, IMG submission 184250) | Marine viral communities from the Global Malaspina Expedition - Malaspina viral metaG DeepMed_904 (SPAdes) (version 2) | ecosystem: Environmental > Aquatic > Marine > Oceanic | place... | reverse complement strand
GAGTGACTGAATCTTTATACTTATTATTCACCTCATTGAATCTTGATTGTGGAATGTTACCTTCTGAAACATTGTTTTTACTAGCTTCTGTGCTAGGTGGATTTACCTGAGTGGCTTCAGTCTGAGTTGTTTTATTTTCTTCTGACATTTGTGTCCTCTTTTGTGAGTAATTGTTTAAAATTCATTGACATAATATATATTAAAATTTGTATTAGAAAACATTTATTTTTTCTTCTTAGTTAAGTGTATAACCTCAGTTCCTTCAGGCATAACTTTGTTTAAATGTTTAACTATTTGAGGTAATAATTTAGTTTGTAATATGCTCTTAGGATATGGATCATTAGTATCTGTTAATGTTCTTTTGTTTTTCCTTAACCAATCTACTTTGTTAGCATGAGAACTCCAACCTATTGAAACTGAGTTTTTGTCAGCTTCTATTGATACTTGAGTATCTTTCATTAAATCTCCTGTAACCACAGGTGCTGTAGATCTAGAATAACGTGTATCTTGCCTTTTTAATTCCCCTTTAGCTTTTGCTTTCCTGTAAGCTGGGGAGTATTTAGGAAATGGATTATCATCTGACATTTTAGGATTAGAACTATTAAATGTATGTTTTTTATATTCCTTATATGCATCTAATCCAAACTTATTCCAAAACTTCTTATCAAATAATGGAGAAGGGATTTCAAATTTTTTCTTCTTAGCCACTAATCTAAATCCTTTAATCTTTGCTTTGCTTCTTCAGGATCACTCCCAAATCCCTCAACAATATGATCCCACTTGTGCCTACAATTATATCCACCACCAGTAGTAAGAATGTTTCCAAACTTGCTAAAATTACTAATTATCTGATCCTTTGTTAGCCTCCCTGCTGCTATCATTTCTACACAAGCAGGTCTAGTCTTACCATCTAATGGACCAACATATTCATATTTATGATTCTTAGGCATAGTGTCCATCATTAACTTTGTTACAGTCCTACTATAATCATTCATAGATGTGTCTATAAGGGTTTTTAATTGTCCTGCACTTAAAGCACCCTGACCTCTTACAGCTTTTAATATTTCATGAGGAGGAATACCACCAACCACTCCATTGATTATCTCTTTTCTTATTATCCCTGACATATTATCTAACTGACTTATTAATGAGTTCTTGTTAAAATCTACTAATGCTTGTAGTGTTCCTTCAGGAATACTTGCAAATCCTTGTATTGTTTGTAGCATAGTTCCATGAGATTGTTCAAACATGCTAATGATATTACTAGCCTTTGCCCTAACTATTTCTAATATACTTAATCCTGCTATAAATAATAAAAATTCTTCTGCTGTTCTATCTCCTTTAAGGCTATAGACTTCAGTAACAGTTCTTTCCTGAACTTCTAATATCATATCTGTCATTGTTTCTGATTGTTGTTCTATGAACAGTTGGTCTGAACTTAACCCATCTACAGCCATTATACAGGTTTAGTTAGTTGTTGTAATAGTGAGCCTTCAGGTGTTTCTTCTTCTACTATCTTTCCTCTTTCTGCTAGATATTCTTGTGCTGCCTGTCTATCTTCAAACCTATCAGGATCTTGCTGAATTAATATATCAGCCTCATCTATTAATCCTTTAGATAATTCCCAATCCCATTTGGCTCTCTGCTCATCATCTGATAATACTTCCATAGTTTCTTGGAAATCAATCTGTTCAAGTTCTCCTGCATCTTTACCTAAATCAACAGCTATCATTAGTGATTCCAGTTCAAATAGTTGTTTCTCTACTTCTTTCCATCTAATTACATCTGATACTCTTGAATCTGTTAATTCAGTATTCCTTAGCTTAATAGCTACGCCACTTTGAGCAACTGTGCCTTCTACAAAGCTAATATCAATATGATAATTTTGTGCTAACATCTTGTATGAAGTAGTTACTGCATTGGTTATTGTACCCACAGTATCAGGAGGAGATACTAGATTCATAGTTCCATCTGCACCTAGAAATGAGATTTTATCAGGACCAATGTCCAAATCATCTTTCTCTAATTGTGAGCCATTGATGTAAATATACCCAAAGGATTGGAACATGATGTTAGCATTTTTGTTAGTTTCAGCCACATTAATTAGTTTATTGGTTTGGATTAAATCACTTGAAGCATCTGTATCTAGATAACTTGATTCAGGCTTTCCATCTCTCCAGCACTCAACAAAAGGAAGTACACCATAAGGATTAATCATCTCAGGATTCATTTCATCTGTATAAATCTTTCCATTGTTATCATAAGTGAATGTGTTTTCTTTATCCCAATATACCCACAATTCAGGAGTATTATCCATTACAGAATCTTTAGTGGCTATAGGATAAGTGATTGCTGTAGGCTTTAGAGGATCATCTCCAAAGATAGGCTCATAATCCCATATCAAATCATATTCAATCTGCTGCTCATTCTTATCATTGAATCTCATACATGGTTTAATAAGCACAGCATCAAGCAGATTAGTGAATCTTTCTGCTCTTTGTAATTTAAAATCTTTATGGTGGAATAATAATGGAGTGTCTTCTTTGGTATATGTTCTCTTGGGTGGCTTCATATATACAAGAGAAATTCTATCCACTATTCTTTTGGTTACATTAACATTAGCAGCAGGAACTTTATCAAACAAAGTCTTATCAAAGTAATCCATGGTATATGGCAGACTTCTGCCCTTATAAAACTCTAAGGCATCTAGTCTTGCTGTTTTCCAAGCATTCTTTAACTTCTGCTTAACATCAAATTTAGCATTTAAAACTAATAGTTCATTTAAATTTGGTATCATCTCTTAATACTCCCCAATGTAGGTTTCAAAATAGGCAGTTCCCAATGAATTAGGTATGAGAAAGCATCACTTGCATGGCTATACATTTTATTGCTCTTGTCTATTTCTCTTGTCCCCTGTTTGTTACAAGTTTTCTCTAAATCCTCTATTAGTGTACTGCATCTAGGATCTATTATTATATTTCCATCTAATGCTTTGTTTGTAGCATTAACCCTGTCTACAACTCTTGGATTAGTTTTCATAGCTTTGATTTTAAAGCCATTCCTTCTAATTATATCTAGATCTGAGTACATTGATGAGGTTGATCTAGATGCTCCTGTTGCATCAGGGTATGCTATGTATTCACTATTAGGGTATTTATTCTTGATTGTTTCACACATTCTTTCAGTTAGGAGATCTCCACTACCTGAATGAGTAAGTGCTATGCAATCAAATACTCTTACTTGGGGTTGTTGTTCATAAAGGTTTGCAAGTACACAGACTTGGGGTTCACAGTTAAAGTCCCACCCTGCCAATACTGGCTTTGCTCTGTTGTATGGTACTGCTTGAACATTGGCATCTCTGTTGAATCCATAAAAAGTTTGACCTTGTTGGAGGTTGACAAATTCACCTAAAGAGTATGCCTTTAATAAGTTCTTATCATAATTATCTTCTAATAATTTTAAATATCCTTGTGGCAAATATACATTATCTTTTGTTTTTCCCCTAACTAAAAGTTTATTATCATCTGATTTCTCTACCATGAGAGTGTAAGTATATTTATATCCTTCAGGGGTAGTAGTTATATATATCTCAGGGTTGTCACAATCCCTCATTCTACCAATAGCTTTATTAAATGCTGTTTCACAATACCTATAGCTTGATACATCAAACTCATCAAAGCCACAATAACTTAAAGACACACCCACAATCTTATCAGGCTTAATCATTTGGAAGATCTTTATGTTTCCATAAGCTGTTTTAATAGTATGCTTAGATACATTATAATCATAGGCAATACCTTTGTCTTCTAATATCTTTAGGAATGGAGGAACAAAGACCTCTTCTGCTAATGAGTAAGTAGGGTATATGATCCAACCATTGCTAACACCTTCTTTGTTCTTTCTTGTGATGTGATTGATGGCTGTCTTAACTATGAAGCTAAATGTTTTGCCACTCCCCATACCCCCTGTCATGGCTACTATTTTCTTGTCTTTATTTTCTCCAACAAACCCACTTTTTATAAATTCAAATTGGTGTGGTAAATAGTCTGCTTTATGTAGTGTAAGACTACAACCCATCAAACACTATATCATCTATTGGTTTTACTTCAGTTATCTCTTGTTTATCTGATTGTCCTAATACTTGTTTGCCTAGCCATATTAACATTGGAACACTACCTCTATCTGCTGCATTCCATTGCATTTTTCTTAATCTAATTTTTCCCTCATCTCTCCCTTTTGTCAGAAAACTGGAATAACTCTTTTTAATTAAATCTTCTGAACACCCAAAAAAACTAGCCATTTCTCTGTTAGTACAACCAAATCCTGCCAACTTTTCTACTTCTTCTGTATCTATATCATATTTCTTTGGTCTGCCTGTAGATTTTGTATCTTTTTTAGCATTAGCCATAGGCATATTATAATCAAGAACACACCATTCTTTCTACAACTATTTTGGATTCCTTTGCTTTGATCTGTCTAATTTCTTTAATATTTAACCATGTAGTGCTATCATCATAAATAAAGTTTTCTGTACATAAAGCATCTATAAATTGTTTTAAGCCACCCCACATATTATCTGTGTCCATTAATCTTTTAACATGACATTCTATCTTTATTACACACTTATCTTCAGTTGCTTTTATCTTATTCAACCTCATCTGATTCCTAATTAAGATCCTGTACTGCCCTTTCAATCTTCCTTTCTCTGCCCAGTGCATCTTATCTATAGCATTTCTTGAAAAGACTTTATGGTCTATTGTTATAGTTTCTAAGTTATTCATTTTAAAATAATTTCCCTTGTATTACAGGCTTATAACTTGCATCATATCTTTTATTCTTGCCTTTAGGATATGGCTTAATTTCATAATTTAAGCTATCTAATATTCTATTTTTGTATTTACCTTTTATAAATAAATATCTGTGCTTAGGGTTTATATCTACCTCTTTTAATTCAAGTTGTTTTATTATGTCTTTTCTATCAGGAAACCACTCATAGTTTATCATAATATCATCTAAGCTATTATCAAACTTTAATATTTCTTTTAATTTAATCCAATCGTCTACAGTTGGAAAACTAAAGCCCTTATCTAATCTAAACCAATGTGCAGTAGTATCTTTATACCCAAAAATTTTATCTAACTGACTTGCAGTATATTCCCCTTTATTATCTCTTAAATAATTAGCAATAACCTGCCTATCTAAACTATCCTCATTTAATCTTCTTTTTCTATGCTTTGTATTTTTGTTACCATTTAACTTTTTCTGAATGTGTCCTACATTTCTAAAATGAAATTCATTACCATGTTTATCTATTAATTGTTTTCTATTGCTTGTTTTTCCTGTATATAAAAAATTACAAGCCTGATATATATACCCATTGTGATCCATATTTATATCACTAAAACTAATAACAATGTCATAATCTTTTATTATTTTAAGTGCTTTGCTAACAAAAAAAGATAGACAATTTTTAGGCAAACCTTCATTAACACATAGCCTGTTTAATTCTATAGCTTTATCTTTATATTTTTCCCCTGCTATACTTTCACATAAATTTGGACTTGGTGGCATACCAAAAGTACATACACCCTCTAATATTTTATTTTTGAATAACCCAAAAGAATAAGAAATAGATGGTATTCTTTTAGCATAATGTTTATGTAATAACCAGTCATAGGTTTCTTGAGATTTTATAGATTCTACTTTGTATCTTTCACTCAAAACCATTTAGCTTCCTTTTTTCTTCTAGCAATTTCCTTGCTCCTTTTCTTTCTTATTTCTATATAGCATTTATGACAGGTCCTGATTACATATCCTGAAACTTTATAGAACTTATCTTGAGATTTATTTTCTCCACATTTATTACATTTAACTGAGGGGAGCATGGAGATCAAACCCTATGAGAGTGTAGGGATTTGAAAGGTTAAGGACACTCCCCTCAATTTCTAAAGACCACAATAGCCTTCACATTCTTCTACAAACAAATCTGTCTGATTCTCTTGAAAATCTATCTGATCCAAAGGTTTACAATGTCTTGAAAGATATTGTCTTTGTTTCATTTTAGGGTGTTGTCTTATAATTTTATCTATTTCTACAGACATCTTCCAAGCACTCCCATTTTCTATTTTTAAAGATCTCCAAAACTTATCAGAGTGGAATGGACAAAACACACAACTAGATTTTACAGGAATTGGAAAATTATTCTCTCTAAAAAAATTCATACAATCTGCCCTACTCATATTGTGATAAATCAATGGATAAAAATAATCTATATTATATTTCCAACATTCTTTCATTCTTTGAATCTCATCAGTAGATATTCCTAGCCAAAGTTCTGTTGGTTTCATTCTTTTTCTAGGCTTTAATCCATGTAATTTTCTAACACTTTTTATAACAGGATTTATCTTATAAGTTTCTGTGCATTGCCTTCTTACTATTCCATTTTTATGTGTATGTGCAGGAATAGAAACCACTCTAGTATTGTTTTTATATGCACTTTTAATATCTGTATATAAATTCTCCTCTTTATTTACTATGATCTCTATCCCATTATTTTTCTTTTTCCAATCAAGCAACCATTCTAATAATTTATAAGTTTTAGGGTGTTCTGCTTGTGGATCAGCAAAGACAGCATAATCTGCTCTGGGCAATTTGTATTCCATAGAACTCATTAAATATACAGCAGTAGATTGTACCCCCATTCCTAGAGATATAATCTTTAGATCTGCATCTTCATTTCCTTGTGCTGCTTTCCAGCCTGATTTCATTTATCCTCTCTAACTGGAATTATCTTTACTTTACAACATCTACTATCAAGGTTTTGTAATTCCCATTTATTGAAAAAATCTGATACTCTACATTTGCTACAATATCCTATGTAAGAATTTCCTGTAGCATCTAACTTAAACTTACCAGTTTCATCTTTCTTATTGAAGTTATTTTTACTCCACCTTGCTAACCTCTTAGAAACATCAAACACTTTTTCCTTCTCAAATCTCATTTTATTACCACCTGATTCTGTCCAATAATCAGCAAAATCAATTCTCATCTCTTTATCATATTCTTCTGCAAACTCACTTACCTTTCTTAAAAATATAGTTCTTCTATAACCTATTGTCTTTTTTTGTTTTTCACTTACTTTTAATAATGCTGGATTCATATCTTTCTCCTTATCCTTAACCTTATCTATGTTTATATCTTTGTCCTTATCTTGAACTGTACTAGATACAGTATTTAAACTGTTTGAAACAGTTTCTAAACAGTTATATTTATCTAATATTTTCATAACACTAGCATGTGCTTTTACATTTTGGTTTAATATACCATACTGAAAATCAACAAACTTTCTTAAAAACCACTTATCATCTTTTATTACCTCAATGTGGTCTTTTAAATACTTGTCCACATCTTCTTGTTTAACAGGCATTCCTATTTGAAACTCAGCTAATTCTAAATCAACATCATACATTCCTGCATGATCACAATTAGTTAATAAATAGAAATAAAATAACTTCATTTTTGGTGGGAACTCCCTAAACCATCTCTTACCCCATATTGATGTATCAATAAAACGTTTGCTCATAATTAATCTCCTTTTTTAACCTTAACCCAAACTTAACAAATATTTCCTTAATAATTAAAAAGTTTAACACATATCCATTCTCTTAATAATCTCCAAGCTTCTTTCCAACAATCAATTATATATTTATCCTCAAAATCTGTTTTCCCTTTAGAATGAAATTCACTATGATGTAGCCTACACAATGGGATACAAGAATAATGTCTAGGTGTAGGTTTTTTACGATTACCTCCCATACCAATTGCCTGAAGATGATGAGGATCAGGGTTGTCTTTATAACATATAAGACATTGTTTAGTTTTAATCCATTCAACATATTGTAAAGTTTTATTCTTCATATTCTCCTCCCAAACATTCTTATGTTATCCATTGGTATCATATAAAACATTTTATTATTCTCAGGGTAATACCCAGCCTCAAGTTCTCCATGTTCAAATAGCTGCTCAATATAACACAACTCAATTAAGAAAGATTCCTTGTGGGTATCATCATAAATGTAAAACAGCAAACTCCCAACACTTGACCATTGTTTGTAATACTTTAAATCATGGTCTTTTATTTTCACATGAGATGCAGTTTGTTTATCTGCTACCTTACACTCAACAAAATGAAACTTATCACTTACCATAATATAGTCAGGAGAAGATTGTATCAACTTAGGGATTTTAAAATAATTTTCCTTACCCATATTAAAGCCTTCTTCATTACTTATTCCAAACTGCTTAAAGAATATATTATTAACTGAGCAGAATCTTTCAAAACATTTTTCACCTATTCTACCATAAGCCTTTCTTCTCTCAAGAGCCTGATTCATATTATCTCCCCAACACTCTTATGTTGTCCATTAGAGTATTCATATCCCTTAATTCATTATCATAAATAACATAATTATCTAAATACCCATTATTCTCTATTCTATTTATTTTTTTAATATCACTTCTCCCAACCCAGCCAATAATAAATCCATTTTTATCTTCAACATATAATCGCACAGATATATAAATATGTTTTGGATTCTTATTGAATTGTTCCACCATCTCAAGTGTTCTAGTATGAAAATCTTTTGTTCTTGTTTTTACATCAACCAATAAATCTTCATTGATGATAAAGTCATATTTATCTGCTTCAGTATGATGAGAAGAATCTTCAGTAAAATCAATGTTATTGTCTATCAGGAATTGTTTAAATATTTTTTCTCCTAATTTACCTTCATACATTTTTCTTTGTTTTGCATTTATTCCACCTTCATGAAAATCATGCCTGTTTGAAGTAAACTCTCTTGATTTAAATGAATATAAATATGCTTCTTCAATAAATTGTTTTTTAATTGAGATTAATTTAGGTCTATCCCAGCCTCTATCATTGAATGTCATATTATCTCCCTAACACTCTATGAAGTTTATCAAGTGTCCATTTTAGTTTAATTAGAAACAATACATTTAATACAAGTGAAACAATTAATATTACTATCATCTTTTTCTCCTTTTAAATTGTAACCCAGAACTTTTCCCTCTCAGTTATTTTTTACTATTCTTTGATTTTCATGCACTTTTCAATCTCCTTGAGTCTTCTATCAATTTCAAAGATTTCCCACATAACTGCTTTGTAAGTATCTGCAATATTCATGCTTTGTATGCTATAATTTTTTTCAATTATATCTACCCTGTTTTCTACCTTCTTAATAGCTACTGCTGAATATTTAGAATATAGTTTATCAAAGAATTTACCTGAATAATCAAATTCATCTCTTGGTTTGTTTTTTTCACTCATCTTTTTCTCCTTCTTTTTCTAGGTCTATAATCCCTTCCTCTTGGTTGGTATCCAAAGACCATATTATTGATTCTTGTCACTAATCCCCACAAGATATGCAGTTCTTCTTTCTTACTCATTATGCAAACAATTCATCTGCTTCTTCTGTAGCAGCTTCCTGTGGTTTATTTTCTCTTAGCTTCATTTCTGCAACTGCTTTCTGCTTCCAAGTTTCAACCTTACAATCATTTATGATCCACACAAGAGTTTCCTCATCTACTTCTCTATAACTCTTGCCTTCATTTTTTCCCTTTTTAAAGCCAATAGGCTCATCTCTCCAACCATCACCACTCAAATCAACTTTTTCAGGCTTAGAGGGTGCATTTTGTTGCTTATTTATAGCAGTAGCCACTTCTTCTGCACTAGCTATCTCATTAGATATATCAACATCACCTAAGCAGAATTTCATTGCCCTAGAAATTGCACTTGTTTCTCCATTCTCCAAAGCACTTGTAGTATTAATCTGTGTTGAGCCTATTTCTTCATAAGCATGACCAACATAAACTTCCTCACCAACCTTGACTACTGCCTTCACTACAACAATACCATCTTTGAATTGAATAATCTCTGTGATAATTGATTTAGTTTGGTCTTTAAATCTCTTGTGAAAAGTTGCTAATCTTTCTGCACAAGTTGTGTAATCTTTCCCATGTATTTTTACAGGCATAATGCCCTCCTTTGTTTATTTATTTGTAAATCTTAAATTGTTTTCTATGTGTATATATGGGTATGAAGGATTGAATCCTAATAACCCCAACAAATTACCACATAATTCTTTTGACATCTTCTTTTTTCCATTCAAGTAAGATGATAAATTGCTAGGCTTAATCCCCAATTCTTTAGCATAATAATTCTGCCTATAAGGTCCATATCTAATCAAAGCCTTTAAAAGCATTGGAGTATGTTCATCTACTCTTAAATAATATTCACTCATGTATTCTCCTTCCTTATTTTAAAAGTTCCATAATTAATAGATAAATCAAGTATAACTGACATATATAAAATATTATGCTAGTGATTTTTTCTCTCATTGTTTTCTCCCTATTTATATTTCCTTTACACTCCAATCTTCAAACACTTTATATTTAACATTATCACTTACTGTCAATATATTATTTTCAAAATCACCATAATCTAAAATCTCATAGTTGCCATTATTTGATTTACCATTTTCAGTAATTCTGCTATCATTTTCATTCATCATAAATAATATATCTTTATGACCATTATAATCTTTTGCTATTACTAATAATTTTACTTTCTTCATTTTTTAATCTCCATTTTATTATTTATTTAACCTTTCAAATTATTGGCACATTTTTGTATTGGATTGGTATCACCTTAAGCTATCCTCTACCTTCTATGTGCCAAAGAAGTTTATTTATTTCATTAACCTATTTAATATATTTAACAAAATACTCAAAAGCCTTATTCTGAGGTAGAAGATTAAGTATTACACAATCTTTATATTCTTTCTCAAAATACTCTATTACTTTAATACTACCATATTTCTTTGTATTGGTAATATTATTAAAATCTTTTACTTTTGTCCTAAACTTGATTATTTGTTTTTCTTTAGTTTTAAATATGCAAAGATTTCTCAAGTTCTTTTTCCACTCTTTATTATCTAATTCATAATCTACTAAAGTATTCATAATAGCCTCAGTATCCCAAGTGTAGTCATCTTTAGAATCTATTATAGATTTTTCTCCCCTAGCTTCGCTTAAATCTCCCCAAGTAGTTTTTGGTAAAGAATTAATAAGAGTATCTCTATATAATTTAGCTTCTTCAACTATAGGTATTCTTATAAATTCCTCTTTTTTCCTATCATACTTACTTTCCCAATCTACACTTAACTCTCCACCATTACCACTATCTAACAAAAATGCAACCTTTTTACCTTCATAATATAAAGTAGCATTTACTCCATAACCTTCTCTACCTAAAAATGTTTTCACACCTTTTAAAGTGAATTTTGAGTTAGTTATTATTTCTTTTGATTTTGTATATTTATTTTCTTTTGTATTCATGTTTTTAATCTCCATTTATTTAATTAACCCTAACCTCCCTAAATATAACTATAAATATACATTAAAAGCAACTTTTCTTTTATTTATAAGGAGAAATTAATATAACAAATATATATCTAGTAACACAAAAGGCTCAATTAAGAGCCTTTAATGTGTGCTATTATCTTATTTATATTAGTAAGTTTCTGTTATTACGAGGGAGGTTGAAAACAGGTTGTTCGCTACCTGCTTGAAGGAAGGTTTGTTGGTAATTCTACATAATGCAAATTCTAAATCATCAGCACTTGAATCAGGGCAGAAGATAAAAGGTAGTTTGCCCATTAAGCTGAGCTTGAAAAATGAGGATAAACTGCTATCAAATACATATTCAGGATCTCCATCTTCTCCATCTACTTGATCTGTCCAAGTAAAGAATTTATTTTCATTTCCTGCTTTATCAAAAAGATTATCATCAGTTAAATAGCTAAGTCCTACTTTCCAGCTTCTTCTTGCCCTGTTTGCTCCAATATTATAATCATGTCCTTCTTGTTTTTCTAATGTCCATGCAGGAAGGTTTCCCCAATTATTTTGCCCTAGATAGCTAATATTAGATAAAGTGCTTCCTCCTATAGTATTTTGTAGCTTAACACCATCATAGCTATGGTCTATAGTTGCTTTAATGTCAAAGGCATGTTCAGGTTCGAACCAACGCCCAAAAGTAAATGCTCCTATATCAACTTCATCAACATCTCCAACATTTACATTAAATCCAATATTAAAAACATGATTAACATTATACTCAAAGCCTGTTATATCAATTAAAGAATATCCATTATGTTCAATGAGAGAGTCTTCTGCAGGAAAATTAACAATTTCATTAAAACTATTTACACCATTAGCAAGTTGAAGTGTTGTGGATTCTTCAGTTATTATATCATCTCCAGTTCCCTCAGTACCATCTTCTCCAAAATCTACTGAACCCTCAATTATTTCATATCCTCCAACAGTTATTTGTGGCAATGCATTTGCAGCATTAGTTCCAATATTATGCCCTAGAATCCCTGCATATAAACCTGAAGATGTGCTTGAAGGAATGTTGGTTATAAGTTCAGCAAGTTCTCTATTTTGAGGCAATGCTAATAGTTCCTCATCTGACAATCCAAGCTGAGTATTTATCCAAAATTTCCAATATGGAAAACCAATATTAGGAACTTCATAGGTTGTAGTTTGAGAGGGATTCATTTGCCAAACATTTTCAGGATTATCTAAAGGAAAAGCATCAACCACATCAGCTCCTTCTTCTTCTGTATAAAATCCTTCTGATCCACCATAGCTTCCCAATATTTTTAAGTAACTTGGAATATCTGCATAAAATCTACATTTGCCAACTTGTCTTTTAGCCATTTCTTTCTCCTAAAATAATGTTTTTCTCACCTTTCTTCTAATTATCTTTTGTGTTTCTATTTCTTCATATTTCCTAGCATCAGATCCCCACTCACCATAATTTATATTCCAATCATTTCTATTTAAGTTCTGAACTCTAGCATGAAATTTTGTTTTATCCCAGCAAGTACATTTACAGCTAGTTATCTTTAATTCTCCAATATAGGTAAATAATAATTCTGATAATTCTACTTGTGCTGTGCTGAATATAATTATCTTACTACTAGATGCTTTTATAATCCAACCCTTTCCTAATTTTTTAAACCCTCTTACTGCTCCAATATAACCAATTTCAAAGACTGCTATCTCTCCATTGGTTTCAAAGATAACATCTCCTCTCCCATATTTGAGAGTTCCTGTACTGGCTACAGGTAAATTTTTTCTATTTATTAAATCTGTTTTATTCATCTAACATATCATCTAAGGAATCAATTAAATCATTTGAATTTCCACCTTCTTGGTCACCATATAATATTATCTGAATTAAGAGTATAGCATCTAACACATTTACAATACCATCTTGATTCAAATCCCCTTCAGGATAAACAATTATTTCTTCATCTTCAGGAATATCAGTAGGAAAATCTTGTGGATTTACATCTGATTCATCTATTGATGGATATACCTCCCCTTTATAATTTAATTCTCCAGTAGTCATGTTATGTAGCTGTATGGCTTTAATTTTAATATCTTTTATGCTTTTGCTAGTTTCTGTAACCATAAACAAAGGCAAGATATATTGACCACATCTAAAAGGCATATCAAAATCAACTCCAGTTCTTGAATAATTTTCCCCATATACTTTTTTGCCTAATATCATATCATCAAACTCAATTAAATCTCCAATCTCTAGAGCAAAATACTTTAAAGGTAATGTGAGTTCAACAATATTGTGCTGATTCATGTGCCAGTATAATAAATATCTAGCAAACCTCTCAGCCAAGCCTGACTCTCTTATATAATCATTTTCAACTGTTAAGAATGTATCTATATGATCTATTGCAGTATCAGTTCTTTTAATTCCATAATAATTATTCAATATAAGATTTCCTCCCAACAAATCACCATAAGTTCCTGTGAGCCAATAAGCATTATTCACTACATAATGTTCATTAATCTTTATTTCACCAGTAGTTTCTATATGATTCTTTAATCCATAATCATATTTATGCTTAACTTCAATCTGAGTTTTAACATCTTCTATCTTAGTTCTTGAAAAATTATATTTAATAACTTCAGCACTTTTAATAGTATTTATATCTTCAGTTCCATCATAAGTGCTTTTTATAGTAATGAATTTTAATCTATCATTTGAAAAGGTTGGGAATGATTTGCTTGATTGAGATATTTCTTGTATTAATTTCTTGCTATCTATTTCTTTATTTATACAGAATCCTAAATCCCAACCATCATCATGATTGGCTCTAGATTCATCGATAGAATTGGGATCTATATCTTTATCATATCCAAGCTCTGTCTTTGCTAAGTGATAAATAATATCTGAAGGTTTAACAATAGCAAATTCGCTAGGTATTTCCACATCATCAGGATCTTGTCCTTCATCTAGAACTTGAATATATGGAGTATCAGCAAATGTTCCAAGCTGTCCCCCTTCAAATATATCTCCCTCTTCTTCCACGAGTTGATTAAACTGACTTTGAGCATCATCACTATCATCACCATAAGCACTCGCATCAAGTGTAATCATTTGAGAAAATATATAAAAACTATCTGTTTGTTGTGTTGCAACATCATTTGCTGTATATGTGAAATTTGCTTGTATTTGCCCACCTGCTGTTATATCATAAGATTGGGTTGTATCATCTCCCCCTTCCCATTGAATAGTTCCATAATTAACTATTACTTCTTCTCCTAAATTATTCTGAAAAGAAATGCCAAATATTGTAGTATTAACTTGTCCATTAAAATCTACAGAATTAATCTTAAAACTGCACTCTACTGTTTCATTCTCAACAACTGAAGTAGGAATATTTATATCTGTTATAGATAACCCAAAATTATATGTAGTTGCTTCTTCTATTGGTATATAATTAGGAGGATTTGCTCCCCACACATAAGGCTGAAGGGAAGTCACTTGAGAAGTGAAAGAATCAGCAATTTCAGGAACTTCAGATGTTGGGTATATTTTTATTAGTTCTGTAGGATTACTACTTGCATCAATCTCAAGAATAGAAAAAATTGCACCAATGCAACCCTCATATCCATAAAAATCAACTTTATTAATATTAACCCAATTAATCCAAGCCTCAGTTGGAATTTGCTCAACAAAAGGAGCATCTCCCATAGTTACATCAAACCCAGCAACAAGAGCGTTGCTATCCCACAGAGTATCCATGTGTTTGCACCTTACATAATCAGATTCCCAATGTGATCCACTTGTAGGAAGATTAAAAGTTATTAATACGCTATAATTTTCATTTCCAGCCTCCCAAACTATTGATTCAGGAGAACTATATGAATATCCAGCAACATCTCCCCAAAATGTTGAATCACTAGCACCATTGCTAGCAATATCAGCCCCATGTAGAAACCTATATGCAGGTAATGTAGTTGATATATATGGTTCAGAAACACCAAGAGTGCCTTGATTATAGGTGTGGGAATTACCTGATAGACCATCTAATGCTTGAAAATATCCACTATAATCAAATCCACCAGCCTCATATCCATGTCCTAATGTCCATGCAAAGTTTCTAATTGTTAATATTGTTCCAACATTGTTAGTGTCATTAGTAAAATCTGCTGAGTTCATATAAGTGAAAGCATTAACAAGTTTTAATCCATCTTCAGTTGTAGTTAAATCAGCATCTAAATGATCTTTTATTCTAAAAGTAATCTGAGTATCATCTATTAATAGAGGGTGTGCTAATTCATATATAAGAGCCACTAGTATGCACTCCCTTTATCTGTTTTCTTTTTAACTTGCTTAACTTGTTTTACTGGTCTTGGTGATTGAGGTCTGCTTATAGCAATTTCTTGCCTTTGTTGAGTTCCTACTTCTCCACCAAGTACAGTTGTTCCCTGTCCAGTATATGTTCCATTTATATCATCTACTCTACCATCTACAGAAGCATATAAATCATACTTATTAAAATCTTTTAATATTGCTGTTCTTGTTACATTTAGATGGTTTATTTTAAACCAATCCATAAGTGCTTGTGAATCAAATTGAAAATCGCTAGGAGGTGCTCCAAACCAATCAAAGAAAATATCTATAAGATTGGAAATGGCAGCCTGAAGAGCAGCACTATCTCCTATTGAAAACTTGTTGCTTGTAATATCTTTAACTGGAAAAGATGTATCCCCTGATTTGCTTATTGTTTCATAATCAAGTAGTCCTTGAGAATCCCATTCAGGAAATAATGGCATTCCAAACCCCAATCCTACTTGTGAAAAAAACAAAATAGGATATGTTGGCTCATTGGCAGTTGGATTGTCTTTTGCAAATGCCTCAAAATCATAATTTAGCTTAATTATCCCCTTTATTTCTTTTATATCACCCTCTACATTTTCAACCAACCCTTTTAATAAATCAGAATCTGATGCTAAAGAAGAATTAATTTCAAAAGTCATAAAACTCTCTCCATAATATACCAACACCACCTCTCCATCAACCTCAATAGGAAGAAGGTAAATATTTGAAGGATCTCCCCAAACCCATGATGGAATACCAAAGTCTAACTCATGTTCATTCCCAAATTGTTTAATCATTAAATACAATCCATCAGTGTTTCCATCTGATTCTATTGTACCCTCAGAATCTTGAAAAGCCATAATATTTGTTTTTATCTCCCCACTACTATCATAGTTTATTTTATGTACCCCTCCCACATATTTTACATCAGAAGTCTGTTCTATTTCTGCAAATCCATGTGTAAGTGGAGTTCCAACACCATAATCTACTGTTGCTTCTGAACTCCAGTCTGTGCTTACTGTTTTATCAATTATTATCTGATTATTAGTTTCTATCCATTGATTTTCTAGCAATCCTTGATATAATGTATCTACAATTTCTGCGATCAGAAGATCTGCATCTCTTTTTACATTCAAATAAACATCATTTGTGAATATTTGTAGAACATCTATTGATTTTATATCTAAATCATCTGAATCTAATATAAATTTGTTATCACCAAAGCCATCAGGCAATGGATAAGGAGAATATACAAGAGGAGATTTATCTACAAAACCATAAACCATAGGAATAAGTTTGTTCTGATGTTTTTCAGGCAACCCTTCTGATGGTGTATATCTATAAGGAACTTTTTTATGTAGAGAGGTTTCTGTTACATCTTCAATTTCTATACTTAATAAATCTGCATTTTCTTTTATATCTCTAATATATCCTGAATATAATTTCATACAATCTTCCAAAGATTCACATGATGGAGATTTATAATATATATCTACCCTTGAGTTCATTACAGATTGTTCAAATAGTCTATCTGTAATCCTTTCTCCATTATATTCAAAATTAAAGAACTTGATAGAAACACTAGATATTTTAAATTTCTTGCTAGTTGTATCTATAGATTCTTTGATGTTACCTATGCTTTTAACAAGTGGATCATAATGATTTTCTAGGGTTAATTTGTTTGTAGATAAATAAAACCTATTATCAATAATAACAAGTGGAATTAAATAAGTATCTTTTCCCTGTATATCATTTGAGAATCTTTCTGATAAGGTTATCATGAAATGCCTATATCTCCACCTTTTCTTAATGCTTCTTTAATAAGTGGAACAGCTTCATTCTCAATAAAATCTGAACTTAGAACATTCCCAGTAAAAGAAATATTAACACCACCACCTCTACCTGCACCCTCATTTGTAGTAGGCTCAATATCAACATACTCAGGTCCTTCTTCACCAGCAATAATCATTGTTGGCTCAGTTACTATCTCATTCATACCTTCTGCTGCAAAAGCAGTTTCAGAAATTTGTCTTACTGCACCTGAAAACAAACTCCCAACAACCCCTGCTGCACCTATTCCTAAAATACCACCAAAAATACCACCTTTATTAAATGCATCTGCAAGGAATGAAGCAACTGCTTCTTGTGCTTTAGCCATTATATACATTGAGGCTGCTTGACCTGCTGCCTTTGCAGCACTTTTATTTGCAGCTCCAACTGCCATAGCTGAATTTATTTGGGATTTAGTAAGACCATCTGAAGATGCTACCATGTTTTTCATATGTGCTGTAAAAAGATTTGCAACTGATGAGATACCCTCACTGTTTTCAAAGAACTCATTTCTTGCCATATCAAGATTCTTTGTTGCTAATGTTGCATTTTCCCAAGCAGCACTACTTTGAGCCAATATTTCAAAATATTCTTCATCTGCTATTGCTTCTTGTTTTCTTAATTCAACTCTTTTTTCTATTGCTTCATTTTCTTCTTTTATACTTTCTACCCTTGCTAAATATGCAGGATCATTTAATCTCTCAAGTTCAGCCACTTGTAATTCTTCAAGCCTTTCAAACCATATTATAGTAGCTGCAAGAACATTTTGATCAACGTCACCTCTCTCAAATTGCAAATCCATATAATCCTGAAGCATTTTCTTTTGAATTATTATATTGCCTGAGAAAACTTCTGTCCACTTATCCATAGATTGTCCTTGTTCAGTAATGACAGGATTTGTTTCCTCAAGTGATGAAACTATACCTATAATCTGATCTCTTGCTCCAACATAATCTGCATCAAATGCTGCTTGTTGAGCAGCTCTGTAGTTTTGCCAAAAACTAATAGAGCCACCTGCTTGTTCTCCAAACAGACCCAAGAATCTTTCTAAATTCTGCCTCCATTCTGTTCCAGTCATTTGCCAAAAGTTTTCAGCACTTACAGTTAATGCATCTAATCTATCAGCAGCATTAAGGTTTTCTTCTCCCAATAAAGCCACAGCATTAGTTGCCTGTCGCATAGCTTCTGCATTAAATGCTAACTTCTTTTCTTGCTCTGTTAATTGATTTGATGTTTTTCCAATAGATTCAGCATATAATTGATAAGCTGTTTCTGATTTAACAATAATTCCTAAATTGTCTAGCATTTGTATTGATTGCCTACCAATACCAGTAACAAGTGATTCAATAGATCCTTTAGTATCTACACCCATTACTCTACCTAGCCTTTGAGCAGTATCAAATAACTTAGCCATTTCTTTCTCAGAACTAGCCACTCCAAGCATCATAGCTTGATTAGCAAGTGTCATTAAATCAGTATCACTCATAGTTCCATTAACAGCTTCTCTAAAGCTATTTAAACTAAGGGTAGTAATTCCAATTTCTTTTCCTAATGCCATGAATCCTGACTGAACTTTTCCATGTTGTGTTGCAAGTTCTGCCATCTTTTTAAATCCCTGAATAATGCCTTGAGCAGCAAAGAAACTTGCACCTAGTGTTATTGCTGTTTTCTGAATCTTCTTCAAAGATGATTCAAACTTCTTAGCATCTTTAGTTGCTCCTTTAGCACCTGTGAATAGTAATTTTATTTTTTGTATGAATGTACTTCCAGCCATATTATTTTTCCTTAGTTGCTTTAGCTATTTCTCTTTTTATGAGTAAAAAATCATCTACAAGTGTAGCAGGGGTTTCCTGCAAACTTGGGTAAGGTGGACAATTAAAGGCTTCACAATAGATATATTTCTTTATAAGATTTTGAGAATCATTATCATAGATATGTTCAGGATCTGCAAAGAAGAAAAGTTGATTATAGAGTGCTTCACCTACATCAAATCCTCTCTCTATTGCTTCATCATAACAATTCATTAATACCTCATATATATCTTCTTTGTTTTCTATAGTTACTTGTTTATTAGCAACTGGATTCAAACCCTTATAAGGAAACTCTTTTGGTATATGAGTTTTAGGTTGCTTAACAGACAACCATACATTGATAATTAATGTTATTTCTTCAGTTTTTTTTTATTTATAACACTATAACATTTCCAAGCTATAGAAGTAATTTCCTCATCAGTAAAAACATTTATTTCATCATCTGTAAGGGTTGTTGCTATTCTAACCATATTAACATAATTAGCAAACCCAAAATCTTTCAATATTGATTTTCCTTTAAGAATACTCATAAACTCTATTCTTTCATCAAGGTTTAAATCTTTTACATCAAAAGATATTTCCTTAACATTCTCACCTTCTACTTTAGTGTTTTTTGACATATTTAATCTCCATTTAGTATTTTAATATACCAAATTTGAGCCAAATAAAACAATATTACATTGCAGTTGGTGCAGTATCACTAAATATGTCAATTTTTAGTGCTTCTAATGGAGTTGATGAATCATATAGGCATTCAAAAGGCAGATTCCAAAAAACACCCTGATCACTATTCTCTACAGTAGGATCACCTGTTAATTGAATCTCTGCTGCAATATTCATTTCACCTACAGTTGATACTGTATTATCACCAAACTTTAAAGCTAATCCCATAGTATTTTTATTGACATAAGAACTCAGAACATTAGTTCCTGTACCTAAATCAAAGTTAGCATCATGTTTTAGAGTTAAAGAACCTGTAATATCAAATTGTGGCATTGTGTACATTTCAGGATTACCACTACCATCACCACCTATTGCTTGTACATTATTGGAAATATTTATTTCAAATCCTTTTACTATCATTTCTAATGCACTACCTGCTTCAACTTGAAGTGTTTTAGTTTTAAGGTCACCCATGTGAAAAAATACATTTTCATCAGGATCAACCCAAGTTCCTGTAAAATCAACTTCACTTCTTGTTCCAGCACCATTGCCTTCTTGGATATTTGAGAAGCCTGACCAATAATTGCCACTCATAGTAATGCACCCTGAATTGGTACCATAGTCACCTTTTATGGAAAGGTCTGAGCATAAAGCACCTACAACTTTTATTCCATCTGCTGCACCTGCAGAATTTGGCATGTATGCTAGATTAACAGTATGAGGCAATCCTCCACTAACAGCACCACCTATTGATTGTAAGTTAGATGAACTATCAAATTCAACATCATAGACATTAGAAGTCTGATCATTAAATTCTTGCCCAACCATTACTAGATGTTGTAATAATAATTCAGGTGTTGCAATAAAATCAAATGGACAAGTAACTGTTCCACCTTTTGTTATTAATAAAGTATCTCCTGCATCTTTAATACTTCCTCTACCTGATAGCATTCTGCTTTCTCTTTGAAAATTAAATGTAGGTTTAGGTGCTTCAGCCATTGGTATTCTTCTATATACTTGTGTATCAGCATCTGCAACATCTAACCCTGTTCCAAAAGTTGCTTCATGTTTTATTCCTAATTGTGCATCTTGTGAATGCCTGACATCATAACTTGTAGCCATTATTTATTCTCCTTGCTTTTAGATTTTCTAATTTCACTTTCTTTTTTTGCTAAACCCCATCTGATTAGTGTTTTTCCACCCTCATCATCAACTTCAACAACTTCACCTCTTTTGAGTTTTACAATTTCTGATTGACTTACAGGTGCTGTGTTTACATTTAGTCTAGAGATTTTTTCATTTGCTTTTATCTTCATTACTTCTCCTTACTTATGCTTGATTACCAATATGCTGACAAGAGAAATCATATTCAACTACAAAGAATCCTTCCTCATCTATATCAGCATCTAATTCCATATCATTCATTCTTAAATCAAATGCTCTTGTTGAGTTGGTATCTCCTAAAGTCATAGTAATATTATCATGGATTAATGCTTCTAATCTTGAAGAATTATTCATCACATGATCTAAGAAATTATGACTTTCCCTTCTGTCCTGAAATACATATTGTATTGTTATACTATATTCCCTCTGCTCCATAAATGAAGCATATTCTACTAAACTTGATCCATTGGGAATTAATCTTATGGATTCATTAGCTTTTAATAATGGTTGCCCTGTTGTAGTCTTTTGAACAGGAACAGGCATTTCTGTTTTGATAAGTTCCATCAGCTTATCTACAATAAAATTAAAATTATTTTCATAAGTAACTGCCATTTAGAATGCCTTGCTTTTCCTGCTTAATTTAATTGTTCCAGTAGAAGCATTGGATATTTTTCTAGTTTCACTTGCAACCTCTATTTCCCATTGGTCATCAGCTGTCATAGAAGCACCCTGAAATCTTACCCTCACTCCACCTAATCCACCCCAACTATCTAATCCACCTGTAACTATATTATTTGTAGTTTGAGAGCCAAACAATTTATCATCTCCATAATAATCTACTGAACATTTAGCAGTTCCATAAGCACCACCAGTTGTACAGGTTATGCGAAGGACATCATAAGGTTGCCCATAATATTGTGATGCTGTTTCAACCAGTTGCATAGTTCCTACCTGAGTAATTTTTCTAATAGATCCTTGAGAATCCTTATCATCTACCTCAAAAGATAATTTCCATTCTCCTTTATTTAATCTATCTGTAATTCCAGTAAGTTCTGCATTGGTAACTAAATTATAATAATAATCAGCTTCTTCACTTGTAGGATCTTTACTCCTAATCAAATTACTAGCACATATATAACAAGTAGCTTTAACAATTACAGCATCATATTCAGATGTTAATCCACTTGCAGCACTTTCTGATATTTGAGTATTCTTAGGAAGTGGTGTTGGGTATCTAGCATCTAAAAGATTATTTAATTCCATACTAGCATTTGTTAATTGTTGATTTAAAAAGTCTGTAAAATCTTTTCCTGCTTCAAATATCTGATTATTGATAGTAGTAGATGAATAGGTACTATTTTGATATTTTAAATCATTGTTATCTGACCTATAACACCATTGTCCATCTCCATTTACATTATCAAAGTCTGCTTGGGGAGAAGCCTGTTCAGAGCCATTTACAAAAAAACTATCCACATATCCTGAATCTCTAAAAAAATGATTACTCCCTGATGTTTCAGTTGGGAATAGTTGTCTTTTGCTGTCAAATGAATCTGCTTGATTAAAGTAAGCTGTTAGATCTGATATACCTGCATATTTAAAGCTTGTAACTGCCATTATTTACCTCTTTTTTTAATTTTTAGTAGTTAGGATAGGGTAGAGCAAAAAACTGAACAACAACCCCAATATTATTATTTCAAAAATCTGCTCCACCCTTTCGACGATTATCCTAAACTTATTATTCTAATTTCTGTATCTGCTTTCTGATTACAACTTCTTGCTTCTAAAGTTACCACCCCATTGATAGTGGTTGCTGAATCTTCTGCTCCACCACAATGTGCTGCTTTAGTATTAGCTGAAACCACAAACTCAGCATTTGAAAATGAGTTTATATTTATCTCTCCAGTTTCATAGTTAATACTTCCACCACCACCTGCTCCAACTAATTGTCCTCTACCATTATCCAGTAAAAATGCTGCTGTATTCTTTCTTGAAGCATTAGTAATTGAATCTCTTAAAGTATCATCAGGAAGTTTTGCAGCAACTGCTGCTTCTAATACTCCAACTGCTGGTATAATTCCTACTGCAAAAGGAGTTGTTCCTGAAGATGGTGCAGCCATTAATATTGCACCTGTAGAAAGTCTTGAACTATCAGTAATTCTTATATCTCCATTCACTATGCCAATTCTAGCTTTCTTGTTCTTCAGATTAGTACCTGTTGTATATTTATCATTAATCGCTGATTGAATCTTAGCTATCACATTTCCAAAGGTTACATCTGAACTATCAGTAGTAAAAGCCACATCATCAGCAGAGCCACCTGAGATTTTTAGAGAAAACGTGTATTCTGTGCTAACAGCCAACCCAGTTTTTGTGCTGGAAGTAATACCTGCTAATCCAAATTCTTGGAATCCTTGATTATAGAATTTTAAAGCCACACTCCCTGCAACCAAGCCATCACATACAGCATCAGCAGTCCTCCCATAGCCAAAAAAGTTCATTGCTTTAAACTTTCCTGAAGCATTTGTCTTAGCTACAGTAGCACTTCCATTACCACCACCATTATAAGAAGTATCATCAAAGTCATGGTGCATATTAAAGAAAGGAAATCTAATTGCAACATCATCTGCATGAGTTGCTGCTGTTGAGCCATACAGCCCTCTAATTATTGTACAAGTACTATTAGCTAAATCTGCTCCTGTACCTACAGCAGTTACTTCACATATCTCATTTTCTATTCTTATTAAATCACCTACTTTGAAATACTTACTATGTCCATCTTCTAAATTAAGTGTAGTGTGGCTTGTGTCTGAACCCATTGTGTTAGCTGTTGCATGATCTAAATCTGCACCACTATCTGTATATTCATTAGAGTTAGGAGCTTGATTGTCAACTGCAACACCCATACCACCACCAACTCCTCCTGATGTTCCAACAAGTCTATTGTTAGGTAAATAAACACATTCACCTGCTGGTAGTAACATAGCTAAATAGTGAGTTGCATCACTCATAGAATCTGCTGTGTCATCTGCATCTGTAGTCCATTCTGCTGTACTAAACAATAATTCACACCCAACACCCCCAGCATTTTCAACTAGAATTGCTTTAGGTGCAGTCATGGTATCATTAGCTATACTTGTTCCATAATTAACTAAATCTATTCCTGCATTAGAATTATCCACTTTTATGATTTTATCAAACACAACATTATAAGAGCCTGTTAATCTCTTAATATAATCTCCCTTTGCTGTACCTAATTTAATTTCTTTTATATATTGTGCCATCTTTTCTCCTTACTGATAATGATATTTTACAATTAATTGTGCTGTCAAATCTGTTGTTGCTCCCACATTCTCTATAGTGGCTATAACCACCTTATCTGCTGCTACATTTCCTGAATCTACTGTTAATGTTGTTGTTGTTACTCTATCAGCACCTGTTGTTAATGTGCTTCCATTGTGTGCTAATAATGTTCCTGCTGATAAATCTCCTGCATCTGCTCCAGTTCCTGTAGCTATTGTATATGAAAATAAATGGAAATTAATAGTATCTGCTGCTTCTCCACCACCTATAACTCTAACCTCATCTATGGTTATTGCAACAGGTATATACCATATAGATCCAACTAAAGCATTTGCATTTGCTTCTGATGAGCTTAAAGTAAATGTTGTTGCAGGGTCTGTTCCAGTTCCAAAATCTAGTGATGTTAGACCTGCCCAACCACTATCAACAAACATAGAATGGTGTTTTCCATCTGCAGGTTGTAAATCATGGACTGAAAATCTTTGGACTTGACTATTAGCATAAGTTTGAGTAGTTCCTACTTTTACTGCACTATTGGTTGAATCCACTACTAATAAATCTGTTCCTCCTGATGTTTCTATAACTACTGCATCAGTTTGATCTGTAGAAGGCTTTACATGAAGTTTATTCTGCCCTAATGTTAAAGCTGTAGATTGCCCTAAACCATCTTTAATGGTTGTGCCATTAGCAGTTCTTCCTGAGCCACTATTATCTGCTTGAAGAATATCTCCATAGGTACTTGCTATTGTTTTATTTGTTAAAGCCATTTATTCTCCTTAATCATATTCTGCATAATTTGCTACTGCTGTTGGTAATGCTGTTACTTTCATTATAAAATCAGGATATTGATTTGTTGATGTTCCACCCCATCTTAATGTATGTATAGTTGCACTTGTTTTTGCTCCAAACCAATAATTATAAGTATCTCCTGCTGTTAATCCTGTGATAGTCCAATAATGTTGAATGGTCTCATCATCATCTGCTGAAGATGTAGAATGATGAAACTGCTCATAACCCACTCCAATAGTGTTATATGTTGCATTGTCTGACAACCCAAAATATATTCTTCTTCTTGTAGTTAACGTATCTGCATATATTTGTACCATAACCTCAACTGCACCACTTGGAGGAGATTCAAACCTTACTGTCATATTAGAATCAGGAACAACAAATGATGTTGTTAAAGCATAAGAATCAGAAGCAGCATCTTCTCCAATCATTCTATATCCAATAATAGTTCCTGCCCAAGCTGAATCTGCAATACTCCACTCATCTCCACCACTACCAAGTTTATATACTAATTTATCTGCTTCTAAAGTAATTCTTTGATTAGCCTCATCAAGAGTAATCATCTCATCTCCACCTGCCACTAATTCCATCTTATCTGCACTTACTTCATGTATATAAGTATCTCCACCTATACCATCTAAACTTAATTTTCCTGTAGCTGGTACTGCAACATCATCTCCTGCAATAACATCTCCTGTTACTGTTAAATCTCCTCCTGATGTTAATGTTAGCTTAGTTGCTGCACCAACAACAGCATTATAATCTAACTTGAAATTATTACTATCATCAGTATCTGAGCCAATAGTCCATGTTAATGCAGAGCCTTCAAACAACTTTACTGAAGGATCATACCCATCAGATGCTACAACTACTAAACTAGCATCATTGTCATCAGCATCTCCATCTCCACTATAGGTACTTGCAAAAAGAGCAAAATTTTTAGCACTCACAGATAAATCTCCTGCCGTATCAAAAGAACTAATATTTATTCCACCTGCCATATTTATTCTTGACACACTACCAGTCATCTGAATATTACCATCAACTGTCAAATCTCCATCAACCTTAGCTGTTCCTGCTGTAAGATTATTAATTGATAACTCTCCACTTGATATTCTTAAATCTGTAGTAGATAATTCTAAGGGAGTGCTAACTCCACCTATTTGGACAGGTTTTAAATGTTGGTCTAAATTACTTATTTCAAGTGCTTTCATTTAATCTTCTTTTTCTTTTCAAGTGCTATTATTCTTCTAGATTGACTATCTAATCTTGCGAATATAAGATCTCTTTCTTCAGTTGAGAATACTGGAGGGTGTGATTCTTTCTTTAATTTTTTAATCTCTTTCTCCAGTTCAACAACCTTATGATCCAATTCATTTGGCTCTTGAACATATTTCATGATTGTTTTTAATATAGTGGGTGTTAATATTTTTAAAATAGGAAACATTATTTCTCTTCTAAGTCATCATCAAATACTTCCAAGACAACCTCATAGATAGCTTCTAGAAGTTTTGCTTCCTGCTTCTCGTTGAGTACAGGCAGATTAACCTTCTTATTCAGCTTAACTACAATCTCATCTTTATTTGTTTTTAAATAATCTTTTGCATAAGTAAGTGCATAACTTTTAATCCATGCTATTAACTTCTTCATTCTTTCTCCTTCATTAATTTTCTTTTAAAAACTTTTCTAATTTATTTTTAAAACCATTCCCACCATCTTTGTCCATCAACTTGCCTATAATATCAATCGTGATTCTTTCCATAGTCTTTTGACTTTTTTCTAATCCTGATAGTTGAATCTGCATCAGCTTCTGCTGATCAATTAATTTTATAAGAATCATTCTTAAATCAGTATCTACCACAGAATGGATATTATTAAATTTGGTATGTAAGTCTTTACTCAAATCTGATTGTATCCAATCATTCTGTTTTGCAGCTTCTTTATCCTTTTTGGATATGTAGAAACCTAGAGCAATAACCATAGCAACTGGAAGCCCAAAGGTTTCTATGATCTGCATTATATCCATTATTCAGCATATTTCACTATATCTGATAGTTTCTTGGCTCTATTAGGTGTCTGTACTGCCCACCTACTGTCAAGCATTTCTTTTGCTGCTAAACGATAATCTTTGCCCTCAAGATGTTTGATTGCTTTCTTGAACTTTGAGAATCCTGATACACCCATTTGATAGCACATTTCAATAACTACATCTTGTACTTCTTCAGGTAAATCAGTTATGAAAGGGAATTTCTGTTGTACTCTTAGTTTGAGTTCAACTAATTTAGCATTTAGAATCCTTGTAGCAATATGTTCAGTAAGTACCAAATCCTTAATTGCAAATCCATATCCAATAGTATCATGTCCTTCTGTGCATTGATACACTTTAGATCTAAATCCTTCTGATTCTTTAATGTTGTCTATTAAAGACATTTACAGATATTTAACACCAATCTTAATGATCAAATCTGATGTTGATGCTACATTCATTGTTTCTCCTGCTATACCAACTATATGAATGCTTGTACCAAAAGATGTTCTTGCCCAGTTATAACTTGACACAACTGATCCTATACCATCAACTGATGTATCAGTTAAAGTGCAAATATTAGCATTATCAACACTACCTGCACCACCACCTGCTATCCAATCACCATTAGCAATAGGAATAGTTGTTTGTATTTCTTCTAAAGTTCCTATTGCTGCATTTGCTGTTGCATTAACAGTTCCAAATGATGCTGCTGAATGAGTAAAGTATAATGTGAAATCATGAGTGCTAACAACCTGCTTATCAATTATACATAAACTTACAATCTGTGCAGAACTGTTTTTACTTGGAAAGAAGTCAGAAATCTCAGTTGGACTAAACAATACATCACCTGCTGCATAATCAGGAGTTGCTTCAACTGTAGGTGTTACTGTGAATAGTTTATATTTGTGCATTATACTTCCTCCACCTTCCAACCTTTAGCTTTCATTCTTTTAGACTTTGCACCACCCACTAACTCTTTTTCTCTATATATAACTCTGCCATTGCTTTTAGTTATCTTCACCCTAGTGGACTTTACTTCTTTCTTTGCTTCTTTCTTTTTAGCTTCTGCCATTATTATTTCTCCTTAAATAATCTTACCATTATTATCAAAACTTAACCCACCAAAGATACCAATGTTATCAGCACCTTTATTTTCTTTATTTCTTCTAACCCTATTACCAACCTCTTGTATATAATCCATATATTTAATCTTCTGCCCTTTATAATATGCTTGTTGTCCTTTATCTTTATCTTCAACAAGTTTGAGTTTGTTGGTAGGATCTAGTTCACACTTAAATTCTTTATTATTTAGATTACCTATATCTTTTTTATGTTCTGACATGATAAGTAAAAGGGTGGCTTTTACACCACCCTTTACCTTGATTTATTAAGATACTTCTGTATCTATTTCAACACCCCACACATCAACTAACTCTGCTGCTGCATAATAAGCATTAGAAACTAGAGTTGTCTTTGCATAAGCTTCTTCTCTTTCTGAAGCCATTTGGATAAAGCTACCACCACCAAAATCAATGTAACCACAACCAATAGCTTGTTTAGAGAACATACCACCTTCTTTTCTTCCAGTTGCACCATCAAGTACTGCTGTTGTTGTATATATACCAACACCTGCAATATTAGTTACTAAACCAGAATCCATGAATTGACTTTTAATTCCATCAGAAGCCTGACCTGCAAATGCACCTGATCCTGTAAAGGCAGGAGTTGCAAGGTTGCTAAACTCTTGACCTAAACCATAAGATCCCCAAATCTGTAATGGGTGTAATACTGCATTATATGGTCTTGGAGCATCATTTGCTTCTAATGTTGCAATAGCGTCCATGAATAACAAAAAGTTTAAGGCATCATCTTGTCCTACACCATTACTAAAGTTATCAAGTAAATCACATACCTCAACATCAAACTTTCTTGCTACATCATTTCCAAGTTGAGCTGCTGCATTTACTAACAAAGCATCACCATTACCATGAGCTGATAAATCAGTTACTTCTGCCCTGATTGCCCTTCTTAACACCTCACAACTTACTGCTGTTGTTTCAATGTTAGTTAGATTTGCTATTGTTTCTTCAGCACCTGAAGCCTGTTCATCTACACCATGATCAGCATGAGTAGGATCATGTTTTGTATATACAGGAAATTGAACTGTGCTAGTTCCTTGAGGAGCTGGAACCATTGTTATTAGACTAGGCATTACTGCTGCCTTGTTAAATTGAACTGTTGCTGCTGCTACTGCTGTTCCCAGACCACCAGCTGCAACCCCTACATCTGTTACTAAACTATCTTGAGCCATAATATTTCTTCCTAATTCTCACCCTATCTATCAACTGCTTGTTAGCCTTCAAGTAGAGTGCCTCTAGTGAGGATTAAATTGAAAGAGAAATATTATTTACCCCATTTATATCCTTTTACATTGTCAGTTAAATATTTATCTGCACCAGCTGGATCTTTTGATGCAAATTCTTGCATTGAAGAATATCCACCAAACTCTCCTACTGGTTGATTATTAGCTGCTCTTGAATTGTTAGTGGGTAAATTATTTCTCTTAGTAATCTTACCTACATACAACTCCAATTTATCTAAAGGTAGGCTTTCTGCAATAGATTTATCTGTATCTTCTGTTAAGGTTTCCATTAAGGAATTTCTCTTATTAGTTTTGTACTCCTCATATTCTTTTACAACAACTGAGGACTTTTCAAGTTTAGCATTTGATTCTTCTAACAGCTTTTTATATTCACCCTGCTTTTCCAGTTCCTTGTTTCTAGTTGTTTCCTGATCTGCTTTGAACTTATCTAATTGAGATTGAAGATCTGATACCTGAGTTTTGTACTCATTCTTCTGAGTATTAACTTCATTGAATCTTGATTGTGGAATGTTACCTTCTGAAACATTGTTTTTACTAGCTTCTGTGCTAGGTGGATTTACCTGAGTGGCTTCAGTTTGAGTTGTTTTATTTTCTTCTGACATTTGTGTCCTCTTTTGTGAGTAATTGTTTAAAATTCATTGTCCTAATATATATTAAAATAACTATCAACAAATAATTATTTTTTCTTCCCTACTTTAATAGTATTTGTTCCTTTAGGCATAAGTCTTTTTAAGTGTTTATTAATTTCAGGCATTAATTTTGTTAATTCACTTTTTGGATATGGGTACTGATGACTTGTTAATATTCTAGAAGGTTTCATATCTCTTAACCAATCAACCTTATTTGCTTGAGCATTCCAACCAATGTATATAGCATCATCTTTCACAGAATAATCCCAGTTGGTATCTCTCATTAAATCTCCTGAAACATAAGGAGCAGTAGAATTTGCATATCCTGAATTTTGCCTTCTTAACATATTTCCTTGTTTAGCTTGTTCATAAGAGTAACCTTCTTTAGGAGCTCCTTTTTTAAATCCCTTTTTTACATTCATAGTAACCCACTTAGATCCTCTTTTTGAATAGGAGGGGAAGTTTTTACCATTGGACATCTTTGGATTGCTTTTATCAAATATATAATGCCTATATCTATTAACTGCTTTTGCACCCCAGTCTTTGTAGAATGCTGTGTCTAATATAGGATCAGGCATCTTGAATTTAGATTTAGCCATTAATCAAGTTCCTCTAATCTTTTAGAAGCACCTTCAGGATCATGTCCAAACTTATCCTGTAAAGCATATTCCCATTTATGCCTACAATTATATCCACCACCACTTGTAAACACCTGACTTCCAAATGATGCTGTTATTTGTGCTTTAGTTAAATTTCCTGCTGCCATCATCTTTAAGCACTCAGGTCTAGTTTTACCATCTAATGCTCCAATGTACTGATACTTTGTACTTGCAGGCATCTTGTCTATCATTAGCTTAGTAACACTCCTAGAATACTCATTCATAGATGTATCTATAAGGGTTTGTAGTTGCCTTCTACTTAAAGCACCTTGACCTCTTACTGCATTGACTACTGTTTGAATTGGAGATCCTGCTACAATACCATTAATCACTTCTTTCTTGATGATTTGAGCCATATTGCCTAATTGATTTAATAGTGATTGAGTGCTATAATTCTTTAATGCTAATAGAGTTTCTTCTGCTAGTGTAGCAAACCCCTGAATAGATTGTAACATTCCTCCATGCACTTGTTCATAAATGTTGATTGCATTTTCTGATTTAGAAAGTACAATCTGCTCAATATTCAGTCTATCAATGAACATTACAAATTCTTCTGCTGTTTGATTGCCTTTAAGTAGGTATAATTCTGCTATAGTTTTTTCTTGAACTTCTAATAATATATCAGTAATAGTTTGTGAGTTCTGTTCTATGAATAATTGATCTGACATTAAGCCATCTATACCCATTAAACAGGTTTAATTAGCTGTTCCAGTAGTGAGCCTTCAGGTGTTTCTTCAGGTGTTGTTATCTTTCCTCTTTCTGCTAGATATTCTTGTGCTGCTGCCCTATCTTCAAATCTATCAGGATCTTGTTGTATTAGTATATCTGCTTCATCTATTAATCCCTTAGATAATTCCCAATCCCATTTGGCTCTCTGCTCATCATCTGATAATACTTCCATAGTTTCTTGGAAATCAATCTGCTCAAGTTCTCCTGCATCTTTACCTAAATCAACAGCTATCATTAGTGATTCCAGTTCAAATAGTTGTTTCTCAACTTCTTTCCATCTAATCACATCTGATACTCTTGAATCTGTTAATTCAGTATTCCTTAGCTTAATAGCTACACCACTTTGAGCAACTGTGCCTTCTACAAAGCTAATATCAATGTGATAATTTTGTGCTAACATCTTGTATGAAGTAGTTACTGCATTGGTTATTGTACCCACAGTATCAGGAGGAGATACTAGATTCATAGTTCCATCTGCACCTAGAAATGAGATTTTATCAGGACCAATGTCCAAATCATCTTTCTCTAATTGTGAGCCATTGATGTAAATATACCCAAAGGATTGGAACATGATGTTAGCATTTTTGTTAGTTTCAGCCACATTAATTAGTTTATTGGTTTGGATTAAATCACTTGAAGCATCTGTATCTAGATAACTTGATTCAGGCTTTCCATCTCTCCAGCACTCAACAAAAGGAAGTACACCATAAGGATTAATCATCTCAGGATTCATTTCATCTGTATAAATCTTTCCATTGTTATCATAAGTGAATGTGTTTTCTTTATCCCAATATACCCACAATTCAGGAGTATTATCCATTACAGAATCTTTAGTGGCTATAGGATAAGTGATTGCTGTAGGCTTTAGAGGATCATCTCCAAAGATAGGCTCATAATCCCATATCAAATCATATTCAATCTGCTGCTCATTCTTATCATTGAATCTCATACATGGTTTAATAAGCACAGCATCAAGCAGATTAGTGAATCTTTCTGCTCTTTGTAATTTAAAATCTTTATGGTGGAATAATAATGGAGTGTCTTCTTTGGTATATGTTCTCTTGGGTGGCTTCATATATACAAGAGAAATTCTATCCACTATTCTTTTGGTTACATTAACATTAGCAGCAGGAACTTTATCAAACAAAGTCTTATCAAAGTAATCCATGGTATATGGCAGACTTCTGCCCTTATAAAACTCTAAGGCATCTAGTCTTGCTGTTTTCCAAGCATTCTTTAACTTCTGCTTAACATCAAATTTAGCATTTAAAACTAATAGTTCATTTAAATTTGGTATCATCTCTTAATACTCCCCAATGTAGGTTTCAAAATAGGCAGTTCCCAATGAATTAGGTATGAGAAAGCATCACTTGCATGGCTATACATTTTATTGCTCTTGTCTATTTCTCTTGTCCCCTGTTTGTTACAAGTTTTCTCTAAATCCTCTATTAGTGTACTGCATCTAGGATCTATTATTATATTTCCATCTAATGCTTTGTTTGTAGCATTAACCCTGTCTACAACTCTTGGATTAGTTTTCATAGCTTTGATTTTAAAGCCATTCCTTCTAATTATATCTAGATCTGAGTACATTGATGAGGTTGATCTAGATGCTCCTGTTGCATCAGGGTATGCTATGTATTCACTATTAGGGTATTTATTCTTGATTGTTTCACACATTCTTTCAGTTAGGAGATCTCCACTACCTGAATGAGTAAGTGCTATGCAATCAAATACTCTTACTTGGGGTTGTTGTTCATAAAGGTTTGCAAGTACACAGACTTGGGGTTCACAGTTAAAGTCCCACCCTGCCAATACTGGCTTTGCTCTGTTGTATGGTACTGCTTGAACATTGGCATCTCTGTTGAATCCATAAAAAGTTTGACCTTGTTGGAGGTTGACAAATTCACCTAAAGAGTATGCCTTTAATAAGTTCTTATCATAATTATCTTCTAATAATTTTAAATATCCTTGTGGCAAATATACATTATCTTTTGTTTTTCCCCTAACTAAAAGTTTATTATCATCTGATTTCTCTACCATGAGAGTGTAAGTATATTTATATCCTTCAGGGGTAGTAGTTATATATATCTCAGGGTTGTCACAATCCCTCATTCTACCAATAGCTTTATTAAATGCTGTTTCACAATACCTATAGCTTGATACATCAAACTCATCAAAGCCACAATAACTTAAAGACACACCCACAATCTTATCAGGCTTAATCATTTGGAAGATCTTTATGTTTCCATAAGCTGTTTTAATAGTATGCTTAGATACATTATAATCATAGGCAATACCTTTGTCTTCTAATATCTTTAGGAATGGAGGAACAAAGACCTCTTCTGCTAATGAGTAAGTAGGGTATATGATCCAACCATTGCTAACACCTTCTTTGTTCTTTCTTGTGATGTGATTGATGGCTGTCTTAACTATGAAGCTAAATGTTTTGCCACTCCCCATACCCCCTGTCATGGCTACTATTTTCTTGTCTTTATTTTCTCCAACAAACCCACTTTTTATAAATTCAAATTGGTGTGGTAAATAGTCTGCTTTATGTAGTGTAAGACTACAACCCATCAAACACTATATCATCTATTGGTTTTACTTCAGTTATCTCTTGTTTATCTGATTGTCCTAATACTTGTTTGCCTAGCCATATTAACATTGGAACACTACCTCTATCTGCTGCATTCCATTGCATTTTTCTTAATCTAATTTTTCCCTCATCTCTCCCTTTTGTCAGAAAACTGGAATAACTCTTTTTAATTAAATCTTCTGAACACCCAAAAAAACTAGCCATTTCTCTGTTAGTACAACCAAATCCTGCCAACTTTTCTACTTCTTCTGTATCTATATCATATTTCTTTGGTCTGCCTGTAGATTTTGTATCTTTTTTAGCATTAGCCATAGGCATATTATAATCAAGAACACACCATTCTTTCTACAACTATTTTGGATTCCTTTGCTTTGATCTGTCTAATTTCTTTAATATTTAACCATGTAGTGCTATCATCATAAATAAAGTTTTCTGTACATAAAGCATCTATAAATTGTTTTAAGCCACCCCACATATTATCTGTGTCCATTAATCTTTTAACATGACATTCTATCTTTATTACACACTTATCTTCAGTTGCTTTTATCTTATTCAACCTCATCTGATTCCTAATTAAGATCCTGTACTGCCCTTTCAATCTTCCTTTCTCTGCCCAGTGCATCTTATCTATAGCATTTCTTGAAAAGACTTTATGGTCTATTGTTATAGTTTCTAAGTTATTCATTTTAAAATAATTTCCCTTGTATTACAGGCTTATAACTTGCATCATATCTTTTATTCTTGCCTTTAGGATATGGCTTAATTTCATAATTTAAGCTATCTAATATTCTATTTTTGTATTTACCTTTTATAAATAAATATCTGTGCTTAGGGTTTATATCTACCTCTTTTAATTCAAGTTGTTTTATTATGTCTTTTCTATCAGGAAACCACTCATAGTTTATCATAATATCATCTAAGCTATTATCAAACTTTAATATTTCTTTTAATTTAATCCAATCGTCTACAGTTGGAAAACTAAAGCCCTTATCTAATCTAAACCAATGTGCAGTAGTATCTTTATACCCAAAAATTTTATCTAACTGACTTGCAGTATATTCCCCTTTATTATCTCTTAAATAATTAGCAATAACCTGCCTATCTAAACTATCCTCATTTAATCTTCTTTTTCTATGCTTTGTATTTTTGTTACCATTTAACTTTTTCTGAATGTGTCCTACATTTCTAAAATGAAATTCATTACCATGTTTATCTATTAATTGTTTTCTATTGCTTGTTTTTCCTGTATATAAAAAATTACAAGCCTGATATATATACCCATTGTGATCCATATTTATATCACTAAAACTAATAACAATGTCATAATCTTTTATTATTTTAAGTGCTTTGCTAACAAAAAAAGATAGACAATTTTTAGGCAAACCTTCATTAACACATAGCCTGTTTAATTCTATAGCTTTATCTTTATATTTTTCCCCTGCTATACTTTCACATAAATTTGGACTTGGTGGCATACCAAAAGTACATACACCCTCTAATATTTTATTTTTGAATAACCCAAAAGAATAAGAAATAGATGGTATTCTTTTAGCATAATGTTTATGTAATAACCAGTCATAGGTTTCTTGAGATTTTATAGATTCTACTTTGTATCTTTCACTCAAAACCATTTAGCTTCCTTTTTTCTTCTAGCAATTTCCTTGCTCCTTTTCTTTCTTATTTCTATATAGCATTTATGACAGGTCCTGATTACATATCCTGAAACTTTATAGAACTTATCTTGAGATTTATTTTCTCCACATTTATTACATTTAACTGAGGGGAGCATGGAGATCAAACCCTATGAGAGTGTAGGGATTTGAAAGGTTAAGGACACTCCCCTCAATTTCTAAAGACCACAATAGCCTTCACATTCTTCTACAAACAAATCTGTCTGATTCTCTTGAAAATCTATCTGATCCAAAGGTTTACAATGTCTTGAAAGATATTGTCTTTGTTTCATTTTAGGGTGTTGTCTTATAATTTTATCTATTTCTACAGACATCTTCCAAGCACTCCCATTTTCTATTTTTAAAGATCTCCAAAACTTATCAGAGTGGAATGGACAAAACACACAACTAGATTTTACAGGAATTGGAAAATTATTCTCTCTAAAAAAATTCATACAATCTGCCCTACTCATATTGTGATAAATCAATGGATAAAAATAATCTATATTATATTTCCAACATTCTTTCATTCTTTGAATCTCATCAGTAGATATTCCTAGCCAAAGTTCTGTTGGTTTCATTCTTTTTCTAGGCTTTAATCCATGTAATTTTCTAACACTTTTTATAACAGGATTTATCTTATAAGTTTCTGTGCATTGCCTTCTTACTATTCCATTTTTATGTGTATGTGCAGGAATAGAAACCACTCTAGTATTGTTTTTATATGCACTTTTAATATCTGTATATAAATTCTCCTCTTTATTTACTATGATCTCTATCCCATTATTTTTCTTTTTCCAATCAAGCAACCATTCTAATAATTTATAAGTTTTAGGGTGTTCTGCTTGTGGATCAGCAAAGACAGCATAATCTGCTCTGGGCAATTTGTATTCCATAGAACTCATTAAATATACAGCAGTAGATTGTACCCCCATTCCTAGAGATATAATCTTTAGATCTGCATCTTCATTTCCTTGTGCTGCTTTCCAGCCTGATTTCATTTATCCTCTCTAACTGGAATTATCTTTACTTTACAACATCTACTATCAAGGTTTTGTAATTCCCATTTATTGAAAAAATCTGATACTCTACATTTGCTACAATATCCTATGTAAGAATTTCCTGTAGCATCTAACTTAAACTTACCAGTTTCATCTTTCTTATTGAAGTTATTTTTACTCCACCTTGCTAACCTCTTAGAAACATCAAACACTTTTTCCTTCTCAAATCTCATTTTATTACCACCTGATTCTGTCCAATAATCAGCAAAATCAATTCTCATCTCTTTATCATATTCTTCTGCAAACTCACTTACCTTTCTTAAAAATATAGTTCTTCTATAACCTATTGTCTTTTTTTGTTTTTCACTTACTTTTAATAATGCTGGATTCATATCTTTCTCCTTATCCTTAACCTTATCTATGTTTATATCTTTGTCCTTATCTTGAACTGTACTAGATACAGTATTTAAACTGTTTGAAACAGTTTCTAAACAGTTATATTTATCTAATATTTTCATAACACTAGCATGTGCTTTTACATTTTGGTTTAATATACCATACTGAAAATCAACAAACTTTCTTAAAAACCACTTATCATCTTTTATTACCTCAATGTGGTCTTTTAAATACTTGTCCACATCTTCTTGTTTAACAGGCATTCCTATTTGAAACTCAGCTAATTCTAAATCAACATCATACATTCCTGCATGATCACAATTAGTTAATAAATAGAAATAAAATAACTTCATTTTTGGTGGGAACTCCCTAAACCATCTCTTACCCCATATTGATGTATCAATAAAACGTTTGCTCATAATTAATCTCCTTTTTTAACCTTAACCCAAACTTAACAAATATTTCCTTAATAATTAAAAAGTTTAACACATATCCATTCTCTTAATAATCTCCAAGCTTCTTTCCAACAATCAATTATATATTTATCCTCAAAATCTGTTTTCCCTTTAGAATGAAATTCACTATGATGTAGCCTACACAATGGGATACAAGAATAATGTCTAGGTGTAGGTTTTTTACGATTACCTCCCATACCAATTGCCTGAAGATGATGAGGATCAGGGTTGTCTTTATAACATATAAGACATTGTTTAGTTTTAATCCATTCAACATATTGTAAAGTTTTATTCTTCATATTCTCCTCCCAAACATTCTTATGTTATCCATTGGTATCATATAAAACATTTTATTATTCTCAGGGTAATACCCAGCCTCAAGTTCTCCATGTTCAAATAGCTGCTCAATATAACACAACTCAATTAAGAAAGATTCCTTGTGGGTATCATCATAAATGTAAAACAGCAAACTCCCAACACTTGACCATTGTTTGTAATACTTTAAATCATGGTCTTTTATTTTCACATGAGATGCAGTTTGTTTATCTGCTACCTTACACTCAACAAAATGAAACTTATCACTTACCATAATATAGTCAGGAGAAGATTGTATCAACTTAGGGATTTTAAAATAATTTTCCTTACCCATATTAAAGCCTTCTTCATTACTTATTCCAAACTGCTTAAAGAATATATTATTAACTGAGCAGAATCTTTCAAAACATTTTTCACCTATTCTACCATAAGCCTTTCTTCTCTCAAGAGCCTGATTCATATTATCTCCCCAACACTCTTATGTTGTCCATTAGAGTATTCATATCCCTTAATTCATTATCATAAATAACATAATTATCTAAATACCCATTATTCTCTATTCTATTTATTTTTTTAATATCACTTCTCCCAACCCAGCCAATAATAAATCCATTTTTATCTTCAACATATAATCGCACAGATATATAAATATGTTTTGGATTCTTATTGAATTGTTCCACCATCTCAAGTGTTCTAGTATGAAAATCTTTTGTTCTTGTTTTTACATCAACCAATAAATCTTCATTGATGATAAAGTCATATTTATCTGCTTCAGTATGATGAGAAGAATCTTCAGTAAAATCAATGTTATTGTCTATCAGGAATTGTTTAAATATTTTTTCTCCTAATTTACCTTCATACATTTTTCTTTGTTTTGCATTTATTCCACCTTCATGAAAATCATGCCTGTTTGAAGTAAACTCTCTTGATTTAAATGAATATAAATATGCTTCTTCAATAAATTGTTTTTTAATTGAGATTAATTTAGGTCTATCCCAGCCTCTATCATTGAATGTCATATTATCTCCCTAACACTCTATGAAGTTTATCAAGTGTCCATTTTAGTTTAATTAGAAACAATACATTTAATACAAGTGAAACAATTAATATTACTATCATCTTTTTCTCCTTTTAAATTGTAACCCAGAACTTTTCCCTCTCAGTTATTTTTTACTATTCTTTGATTTTCATGCACTTTTCAATCTCCTTGAGTCTTCTATCAATTTCAAAGATTTCCCACATAACTGCTTTGTAAGTATCTGCAATATTCATGCTTTGTATGCTATAATTTTTTTCAATTATATCTACCCTGTTTTCTACCTTCTTAATAGCTACTGCTGAATATTTAGAATATAGTTTATCAAAGAATTTACCTGAATAATCAAATTCATCTCTTGGTTTGTTTTTTTCACTCATCTTTTTCTCCTTCTTTTTCTAGGTCTATAATCCCTTCCTCTTGGTTGGTATCCAAAGACCATATTATTGATTCTTGTCACTAATCCCCACAAGATATGCAGTTCTTCTTTCTTACTCATTATGCAAACAATTCATCTGCTTCTTCTGTAGCAGCTTCCTGTGGTTTATTTTCTCTTAGCTTCATTTCTGCAACTGCTTTCTGCTTCCAAGTTTCAACCTTACAATCATTTATGATCCACACAAGAGTTTCCTCATCTACTTCTCTATAACTCTTGCCTTCATTTTTTCCCTTTTTAAAGCCAATAGGCTCATCTCTCCAACCATCACCACTCAAATCAACTTTTTCAGGCTTAGAGGGTGCATTTTGTTGCTTATTTATAGCAGTAGCCACTTCTTCTGCACTAGCTATCTCATTAGATATATCAACATCACCTAAGCAGAATTTCATTGCCCTAGAAATTGCACTTGTTTCTCCATTCTCCAAAGCACTTGTAGTATTAATCTGTGTTGAGCCTATTTCTTCATAAGCATGACCAACATAAACTTCCTCACCAACCTTGACTACTGCCTTCACTACAACAATACCATCTTTGAATTGAATAATCTCTGTGATAATTGATTTAGTTTGGTCTTTAAATCTCTTGTGAAAAGTTGCTAATCTTTCTGCACAAGTTGTGTAATCTTTCCCATGTATTTTTACAGGCATAATGCCCTCCTTTGTTTATTTATTTGTAAATCTTAAATTGTTTTCTATGTGTATATATGGGTATGAAGGATTGAATCCTAATAACCCCAACAAATTACCACATAATTCTTTTGACATCTTCTTTTTTCCATTCAAGTAAGATGATAAATTGCTAGGCTTAATCCCCAATTCTTTAGCATAATAATTCTGCCTATAAGGTCCATATCTAATCAAAGCCTTTAAAAGCATTGGAGTATGTTCATCTACTCTTAAATAATATTCACTCATGTATTCTCCTTCCTTATTTTAAAAGTTCCATAATTAATAGATAAATCAAGTATAACTGACATATATAAAATATTATGCTAGTGATTTTTTCTCTCATTGTTTTCTCCCTATTTATATTTCCTTTACACTCCAATCTTCAAACACTTTATATTTAACATTATCACTTACTGTCAATATATTATTTTCAAAATCACCATAATCTAAAATCTCATAGTTGCCATTATTTGATTTACCATTTTCAGTAATTCTGCTATCATTTTCATTCATCATAAATAATATATCTTTATGACCATTATAATCTTTTGCTATTACTAATAATTTTACTTTCTTCATTTTTTAATCTCCATTTTATTATTTATTTAACCTTTCAAATTATTGGCACATTTTTGTATTGGATTGGTATCACCTTAAGCTATCCTCTACCTTCTATGTGCCAAAGAAGTTTATTTATTTCATTAACCTATTTAATATATTTAACAAAATACTCAAAAGCCTTATTCTGAGGTAGAAGATTAAGTATTACACAATCTTTATATTCTTTCTCAAAATACTCTATTACTTTAATACTACCATATTTCTTTGTATTGGTAATATTATTAAAATCTTTTACTTTTGTCCTAAACTTGATTATTTGTTTTTCTTTAGTTTTAAATATGCAAAGATTTCTCAAGTTCTTTTTCCACTCTTTATTATCTAATTCATAATCTACTAAAGTATTCATAATAGCCTCAGTATCCCAAGTGTAGTCATCTTTAGAATCTATTATAGATTTTTCTCCCCTAGCTTCGCTTAAATCTCCCCAAGTAGTTTTTGGTAAAGAATTAATAAGAGTATCTCTATATAATTTAGCTTCTTCAACTATAGGTATTCTTATAAATTCCTCTTTTTTCCTATCATACTTACTTTCCCAATCTACACTTAACTCTCCACCATTACCACTATCTAACAAAAATGCAACCTTTTTACCTTCATAATATAAAGTAGCATTTACTCCATAACCTTCTCTACCTAAAAATGTTTTCACACCTTTTAAAGTGAATTTTGAGTTAGTTATTATTTCTTTTGATTTTGTATATTTATTTTCTTTTGTATTCATGTTTTTAATCTCCATTTATTTAATTAACCCTAACCTCCCTAAATATAACTATAAATATACATTAAAAGCAACTTTTCTTTTATTTATAAGGAGAAATTAATATAACAAATATATATATAGTAACACAAAAGGCTCAATTAAGAGCCTTTAATGTGTGCTATTATCTTATTTATATTAGTAAGTTTCTGTTATTACGAGGGAGGTTGAAAAC
>Ga0208813_1000296_pt1 | contig 42277 bp, 33 predicted proteins | sample MalvireepMed_904_FD_184250 | JGI IMG/M metagenome (GOLD analysis project Ga0208813, IMG submission 184250) | Marine viral communities from the Global Malaspina Expedition - Malaspina viral metaG DeepMed_904 (SPAdes) (version 2) | ecosystem: Environmental > Aquatic > Marine > Oceanic | place... | reverse complement strand
CGATCAACTGCTTGTAACTCATGGTAAATGCTTCTGTTTGTTTGGCGACGATAGAGTACCACCAACAGGCAGTTGATCTCTTCTCACCGTTTAACCATGAGTGGTGCACTTATTATCTGAATTCGGGGGTACTTATAGTCTATTTATTTATTGAATTCAATCATCAAGCCGCTAAATAATTTGGAGTATTTTAAATGAATATAGCGGTTTAGAATCTACCCGCTGCAATATAATAAAGTGGATTTGGGTTTAATTATGATAATGGCTAACCTAGTAAAAACAGTAGAGAGTATACTTTAATAAAAAAGTTTTGATTTTATGAATAATTGATTTAAATCGTTTTTTACTAGATTAGAAACTAGACGTATTTTGTTTTCATCTTATACTAAACTGAGCTCTTTAGGAGTAAATAGTACTATTAATAAAAAGGGATAATTTATGAAAAAACTAATAGCGGCGGCTATTTGTGGCTTAGTTTCAACGGTAAGCCTAGCAGCAGATAAACCAAACGTATTAGCCATTATGGTTGATGACGTTGCGCCAATCTCACTCAGTGCATACTCGCACGGTATGACCTACCCAACCCCTAATATTGATCGCATTGCTAACGAAGGTGCATTGTTCACAGACCACTATGCACAACCTAGTTGTACAGCGGGTCGTGCTGCGTTTTTAATGGGGCAATTACCAATTCGAACAGGCTTAACAACGGTAGGCCAACCGGGTAACCCACTTGGTATTAAAGAAGCCGATCCTACCTTAGCTGAATTTTTAAAAGATCGCGGTTATATGACTGCGCAATTTGGTAAAAATCACTTAGGTGATTTAGATGAGCACTTACCAACAAAGCATGGCTTTGATGAATTTTACGGTAATTTGTATCACTTAAATGTATCTGAAGAGCCAGAGCAAGCGGATTACCCAAAAGATCCTAAGTTTGTGAAAAAATTTGGCCCACGTGGTGTTATCGAATCTTACGCCAATGGCAAAATCATTGATACGGGTCCACTTACTCGCAAACGTATGGAAACCTTTGACGAAGAAGTGTTAGAGCGTTCACTTAACTTTATGGAGCGTGCAGTTAAAGCGAAAAAGCCATTCTTTATTTGGCACGCTACAAGCCGAATGCATGTATACACTCACTTAAAACCTGAAAGTCGTAATTTAGCGACGGGCATTAGCTCTGAAGAAGATATTTTTGGTAGTGGTTTGATGGAACACGATGGTCATGTTGGCAAGCTACTGGATAAACTGGATGAGCTAAAAATTGCCGATAACACCATTGTTATTTACACCAGCGATAATGGCCCTGAACAATCAAGTTGGCCAGATGCTGGAACAACATCGTTCCGCGGCGAAAAAATGACAACATGGGAAGGGGGCGTGCGTGTGCCTTTCTTAGTTCGTTGGCCAAACAAAATACCAAAAGGCTTAAAGCTAAATGGTATTTCATCGCATGAAGATGTTTTCCCAACGATTGCCGCAGCACTTGGCGAGAACAACTTACGTGAAAAGCTTAAAAAGTCAGATAAAGTTTATATTGATGGTGAGAATAACTTAGCGTACTGGACTGGTAAGGCGGATAAATCAGCGCGGAACTTCTTCTTTTACTACTATGAATCACAGCTAACAGCTGTTCGTTTTGGCCCGTGGAAAATGCATTTTGCAACCAAACCAACAGGGTTATATTACGATGATATGGTAACGCACAGTATGCCTAAGCTATTTAACTTACGTAAAGATCCATTAGAGCACTACGACGGTATCACTGGCTTTCACCAAATTATGCGTAAGAGTTGGTTGCTACAGCCGATCATTGCTAAGTTAAATGAACATGTACAAACTTTTGTTGAGTTTCCACCGCGTCAGGAAGCGGCGTCACTTAACGTGAATGAAGCAATCGAAAAAGCAAAATCACTGAACTATGGACATTAATAGTTCTCCTTAAGTTCAATAGAAAAGGGCCTACTTGGCCCTTTTCTAATGCTTATTAATTAATACTCTTCATCATTTCGAGCTGTTTCACAAACTGCTGAACTTGCTGGTTACCGGGCACTAACCTCGCTAAGTTTCTGGCATAAAACAACGCTTGATTGTAGTTTTCTTCTGCCACATACCACTGTGCCAGACTGTAGCTAATATCCGGGTTATTCGGAGTCAGATTAAAGGCGCGTTCAAGCGCAGATATAGCTGCTGGCATATTACCTAAATCTTGTAACAGTAATGCGTAGGTAAACTGATAGTTTGCATTTTCTTGTGCATACTGTGCAGCTTTTTGTAAATGTGTAAGGGCGGTGTCTTTTTGTTTTGTGCGAATAAGGCTCATTGCCAGAGCATAATGAATATCGCCGCTTTCTGCATTAACGTCTAATCCTTGTTTCAAGATGGCTTGCGCTGCTTTTTCATCGCCTTGGTTTCGGTATAAATCAGCTAAATTGACATAAGCAGGAGCAAAAATAGGCTCAACACTGATTGCTTGTAGGTAATGTGTTTTGGCTTGCGCTGGCTTTTGTAGTGTAAGCGCCAGATTACCTAAATTGGTATGGGAATAGCCGCGCTCTGCTTGGTATTGTTGAATATCTTTGTACTCATCGAGCGCTGAATTTAAGCGCTTAGTGTCTTGCTCATTGAGGCCTGCTGGGAACGGCTGAGTTAACATGCCTGCAAGTGCTCTTGCTGCTTCGGCTCTGATTGGTAAATGTTCATCATCTAAAAGAGGATTTAATAGGCGCCAGCGTTGGTTGATATCAAAAGGCATTGCCGCTTCAATGGCTGCTTGGCGTTTCAATGGCTCGTTGTCTTTTACTGAGCGAGCAATCGCAACGATAGCATTGTTATCGGGGCTTGCGGCTAAGCGGCTGAGCGCTGATGCGCGAATAATCTCAGGAAAGCCCTTATCTTGCACAATTTTAGTCAGCATGGTCGATGCATTAGGTAGGCGGTTATCGGCGGCATAAAACGCCTCAGAAAAATGCGCAGTACCAAGATATTTTGAATTTGGGTGCCAGTCTTTTATTTTGGCGACCGCCCATTGCGGCGTTTTATCTTCATGGCAGCTATTACAGGCATTAGGAGCATTGGTTTTTAATGTTAAATCAGGGCGAGGAACTCGAAAGCTGTGGTCGCGCCTTGCATCTACTTGCATATAGGTCGTGGTGGGCATATGACAATCGACACATTGGCTACCTGTACTTGCCACTTTATGGCCGTGATGCTTAGGTGTATCGAACACCTCTTGGCTATGACATTGCGTACAAGTTTGATTCCCAGGCAGTTTTAATTTACCCGAATGAGGGTTATGGCAGTTAGTACAGGTAACCCCTGCATTGAACATTTTACTTTGTAAAAACGAGCCCCAAACATAGTCTTCATCCCACACTTGACCATCAACGTGATAAAGCTCAGGAGTGAGTAACGAGCCTTGAAAGTTTTGCAAAAAGCTATGTGTGTCTTTACGGTCATCAAGCTGTGAACGGCGAGCATGACAGGTTGCACACACTTGCACTTGCTCGCTTTTAACCAGTGGCTGTACGCTTTGCATACTGCCATCAGCTTGTTGAGTAAACAGTGGGGTTTGCTTTTTAATGTTATGGGTAAAGCCCTTATCGGCAATACTGCTATCGCCATCAGCCCATTTTAAATGAGCTTGGCTATCGCCATGACACGCTTTACAGCTCACGTTAATGCTTGAATAACTTGAGTTAAAGCTATTCGTTTTAAGGTCAAATTGCTTTTTGAAATCAGTTGAGTGGCAATCGGCACACATATGATTCCAGTTTTGGCCTTTTTGCGCCCAATGAAATAGGTCGTGTTTTTTCTGCTCAGGATGCAGTACAAACCAGCGCTGACCGCCGTCTGTTTTACTGCGTGAGTCCCACGCAAACGGAAATAGCTGTATGTGGCCTTGGCCCATATCAAACATGTATTGCTGCAATGGCTCATAGCCAAATGTGTATAAAACCGGGTAGTCAGTTAGCTTGCCATCAAGGTTTGGCATGCTTATAAAGAGTTGTTGGTCTTGTTGATAAAAGCGCGCTTGCTGGCCTTGATAGTCGAGGGTTTGTTCGTTGAAATTACCAAGCACCGTAGCGGGAGTGGCTTTTTCCATAGCATGAAAATGATGGGATGTTTGCCAGTCTTCAACTTGGCTTTGATGACAGTTAATACACTGGGATTCTGCAAACACACTAAATGCGAACAAGCTGCATAGCAGCCAAGCCAATCTAATCACTGAATAAATCCTTTTTATTTTTACCACATGCACTTATGAGTTATATCAGTTTGTTACTGATAAGCAAAGTCGGCTTATTAAAACGAGGGTGTAAAAAAGCCCGATAAACTCGGGCTTAGTAGATTATAGACTTTTCTTTGGTGGAAGCGCGACGTTAGCAAAAATAAGCCCCGCCACTAATGACATAAATATCAAGAAGGTTTGTTGGCCAATATGCTCTGCATAGACGAAATCTTGACCTTCAATTAATGAGTTCAAACCAATATAGGTTTTACTCCCCGGTACTAATACGATTAAACCTTGCATAGCAACAATGGAGGCTGGTGCATTAGCAACACGGTTAAACAAGTTACTAAAAACCCCTACAGATAAAGCGCCAACAAATGTGCCAAGTGTGTAGTCTAGATACATGGCAGATCCAATGCTTGTGCCATAGGCGATAAAGCCAGACGCAATAGACCAACCCGCATGCTTTAGTTTGGTTCTAAAAATCACGATTAGGCTGCTACATAGCATGAATATAGCAAGCCATGCTGTCCATTTTGGTAAAGGATCTGGTTGCACGTAGTCTGCTTGACCAAACATAGCGAAACCAATTCCAATACCAATAAAAGCACCAAAATACAGCTTAAACAGCAGCATGAATGAGTCCATCACCCGTGCTGTACCAGACACCAAGTGCCGAGCTGCTAACTCTGCTAACCCCAAAGCTAATGCTAAGCCGGGTATAAACACAATGATGGCTGATAGCACCACCAATCGTATGTTTATTTCGGCGTCTAGGTAAACACTGACCGCACACGCGATAATTGCAGAAACAATGGCCACTAAAGGCTCGAGCATATGCGCAACGCGTTTTGAGCGTGTTGACCAAAGCACAAATAAGTACACCACTAAGGTGATCAGTGCTGACCAAAACACATCATTCCAACCGGTACCCATTAACATGGCAAATGCACCGCCAGAGGTTGCAAAAGCAACGCCAGTCATAAATTTATTATACGGGTTTGGCAGGTTGTAAATGATGTCGAGTTGTTTATCGACCTCTTGTAGCGTTAGCTCGCCGTTGAGCATTTTGTTTACTAAATCATCGGTATCTGCCAGCGAGCCTAAGTCGTGATCGCCCGGATCAACACGCGCAACATGGGTATACTCTTCTTCGTGACCATCTGTCCAAATAACAAAGGTCACTGATGTTGGCGACATAACAAAAGATGATTTTAAGCCGAGGTAAGTCGCAACTTCCATTAAGTGCGCTTCTAGTCGGTAAGCAGGTGTACCGTATTTATGAAGCATTTTGCCAAGCTTCACGATAAATTTTCGTTTTTCAGTAAACGTTGCGGTTTTCAAAGGCGTTTTGAACCAAAGGTTAAATTGTTCAGTTAAGGATAGACCAAAATTCAATAAGATATAGTCTAGTCGTAAGACAATATCGCTTAAATTGACCAGCGCGATTTTAGCGACAAAAGCCGCTATGTCTAGTGTTATTTACAGCAAAATCACTTATTTTTAGCTTCAATCCATTGCGCCATATATTGGGTAGATCGCATGGTGTGATGTTTGAGCATTTGGCCGGTAAAATTTTGCTGTCTATGCTGTGCTAATGACTCACTAATGGCGGTGATTTTAGCGATTAACTGCGACTGAAGTTTTGATTTATCATAATATTTTTGCAATAACAGCTGGCCATTTTGCTGTGCCTGAGTAAATAACGCTTCATCTTGATAAAGTGCCACTGCTGCATCAGCAAATTGCTGTGCATCTTCACATATTGCACCTGACCACGGCTCGTTTTGATGCATGCCTTCACTGCCAATCGGAGTTGTTACGCTTGGTGTTTGCATGATCATTGCTTCGAGTAACTTGCCTTTAATACCTGCACCAAAACGCAGTGGAGACAAACACACGCGTGCATCTTCCATGACTTTGTAGGCATCATCAGCCCAGCCTTTTATTAAGAAACCGGTTTTTGGATTGTTCAGCGCTGTCGCCTTTGGTGGCGGGTAAGAGCCATAAATGTGAAGTTCGGCATCGGGCAATTGTTTGCGGATCAGCGGCCAAATTTGTTGTAAGTACAAAACAGCATCCCAGTTTGGCGCATGACGAAAATTACCTATGGTCATAAAGTGTTTACGCTCTGCAAATGCTTTGGTGCTGGTAGGAATATGCTGCAAATCAACCAAAAATGGTAAGTGGTGAAGTAGGGCGCTATCAACTTTGAAAACGTCATTGAGTAGCTGCATCTCGTAGTGCGAGATAATTAAGCTGATGTCTGAGCGTAAAATAGCGGCGATTTCTCGCTTTGCAATATCACTGTGTAAATCGCTATGGCTGAATTCTCGGCCTGCTTTGTGAGCTTCGTGGCGTGCATTTCTGAGGCACTGTAAATCTTCGGTATCAAGAATTTTAAGTGCGTTAGGGCAGTATTTATCGACTCGCCAGCCAAACTGCTCTTCCATCATAAAGCGATCAAACATCACAATATCAGGATTATACCCTTGCACGTACTCATCAAAGCTTGAGCAGTTTAATGCAATGACCTGCGTGGTGATGCCATCTTCACTGAGATCTACCATATGTTCGGTTTTTTGCGCTGGGCTTGCAAATTCAACTTGCCAATTTTCTGCACGAAAGGCGCGCAGGAGTGACATCATGTGGGTGCCGGCTGCAGACGAATTAGGCTCAGGCCAAACATAGCCGATCACTAACACTTTTTTCATTGACTTGAGTCTCGTATTTTTAAGTTAACATCCACCAAGGTGCGAACTGGGGGTGTTGATTTATCTAAGAGTTCTTTTAACACCTGACAGGTGCGTTTACCGATTTCATCGGCATTAATGGCGATGGTTGAAAGAGAAGGCAGCATTAAGCGCGAATCTTCTAAGTCATCAAAGCCAATAACTTTGATGTCTTTACCCGGCTCGAGGCCGTGTTGACGCATTGCTTCAATCGCGCCATAAGCAATTACATCATTAAAACAGACAATGGCTTTGGTATTTGGTGCTTGCTCTATAAGGGTATTAAAGGCTTCTCGGCCACCTTGGCGATTTGTCGGCGCTTGAATAACGGGTTTTTCATCGGTGATATTAAATTGCTCAAGCGCAGACAAAAAACCACTTAAACGTTCATGGTAATCAGATATTTCTGCGGTGCCACCTAAAAAGGCTATATCTTCAATGCCTTGCGATAAAATATGGCTGGTTGAAATGTGTGTGCCTTTCTTGTTATCAGGCAAAATACACGGCGCTGATGAAAATGGAATTTCGCGCATGATATTAATAACCGGAAAACCACTATTTATGAGATCATCTTGCCACTGCTGCTGTGTGCCCGGAGCCGGACACATAATAAATGCTGCTACATTATATTCTTTTAAGGTTTTCACCACTTGGGTTTGTCTTTCTACGCACTCTGCAATATTTACCAGCATCGGCAACATACCAAGCTCAAAAATGTGTTTTTCGAGGCCAACAGCAAGTTGAGCTGAGTAGGGGTTGGTTAAATCATTTATAACCAACGCGACTAGGTTAGATCGTTTACTGCGAAGCGCTGCTGCATCACGGTTATACACATAACCAAGCTTATCAATGGCAGCCAGTACTTTTTCTTTACTTTTTTTACTGACCTTATCACTGTTGGTAAGGACCAAAGACACGGTTGATTTTGAAACTTGCGCTTGTTCAGCAACATCCCAAATTGTGACTTTGCCTGTCGATTTTTTCATTTTTATTAGCAAAAGTGGTGAATAGCGTGTGTCTATTTTAGCTTAAAGTAGGTGTTTAAGTCACTGATTGGCTGCCAAAAGAGCCGAAACTCTTTATGAAATGCTGCAAACATGTTCTACTTGTTTACATAATCGAAAATAAAAACGAAAAAGGAACGAACATGAAAGCATTTAAATTGCTTTTTGCGCTAGTCATTGGCGCAGCTGTTTGCACACCCAGTTTTGCTAATCAAGGTTATCAAACTCCATCGCCAGCGCTAGCTGCTGTGGTTGACGCTAAGCTTGCGCCGAGTAGTTATTTATCAAATGATGGTCAGTGGCTGGCGTTATTTGATAGAAAACGCATTGATACACTACAAGACTTGGCTAAAGAAGAGTTAAAACTTGCGGGTATTAAGCTTAACCCTGCTAATTTTTCGCGCTCACGAGTGCGTAATAAGTTTACATCTTTAGTGCTTAAGCATGTTGAAACCGGCTCTGAAATTGTTGTATCGGGTTTGCCAAATGGCATTTTACGCTCACCAAGTTGGTCAAGTGACAGTCAGTACTTAGCGTTTGTGGTTGAGCAAGCATCGAGTGCTAATTTATGGGTTTATAATGTTAGTACTAAACAAGCCCGTCAGTTAAGTGACACCTCGCTTAATTCGGTTTTAACCAGCACACCTTATACTTGGCTACCAGATAGCAGCGCCATTGTTGCTAATGCAGCGGTTAATATTGGTAAAGCTCGCTTAACAAACGATAGCACGCAAGTGATGCCTGTTATTCAACAAAGTAGTGGTGAGAAAGCACCAGCGAGAACTTATCAAAACTTATTAACCAGCCCATTTGATGAAGCCCTATTTAAGTTTTACGCACAAAGCCAATTAACTTATATTCCGCTCAGTGGTCAGGGCCAACCGATTGGTCAACCTGGGTTAATTAAAGCGTTTTCGGTCTCGCCTGATTCAACCAACATTTTGGTTGGTATGATTGATGAGCCTTTTTCATATCAAGTACCTTTCAGTCGTTTTGCTGCTACATGGCAAATTTGGGGCATGCGTGGTTATACTTTAGCTGAGCTCGCAAAACAGCCTTTAGCAGATAACATTCCACAAGGTTATGACAGTGTGCGTACTGGTCGCCGTGATTTTCAATGGCGAGCAGATCAAGGGGCTGAGGTTATTTGGGCTGAGGCCCAAGACGGCGGTGATATGAAAAACGACGTGCCTTATCACGATCATCTTTATAGTTTAAAAGCCCCTTTTAAACGCGATGCTAAGTTATTTGCCAAAGTTGAACGCCGTTTTGACTCAATTGCTTGGGGCAATGGCAATGTAGCCTTGTTATCTGAGTGGCGCTTTAGCGACCGACAAAAACGAGTTTTTGTTATTCAACCGCGTAATGCAGATAAAAACCGCGTGCTATTTTCTGAGCGTAGCTATAACGATGCCTACAAAGATCCCGGCTATCCAATTTATGAAAAGAATGACTTAGGTGCTGATGTATTAAAAGTGGTTGGCGGTCGTTACCTTTTCTTACGCGGTAACGGTGCATCTGAACAAGGCAATATTCCGTTTTTAGACCGTTATGATGTAAAAACCAATACCACAACACGCGTTTGGCAGTCAGAAGCGCCATACTATGAGCGTGTGCGTGCAATGCTTGATGACGAAGGCGAACGTTTAATTACCATTCGTGAATCTAAAACTGAGCAGCCTAACTTCTTTATTCGCGACTTAGACGATAAAACCCTCACTCAACTTACGACCTTTGAGCACCCTTACCCAGAATTTAAAGGAGTGACTAAAGAGTTAATTCGATACAAACGTGACGATGGCGTTGAGCTAAGTGGTACGCTTTATTTGCCGCCGGGTTATGATGCAACTCAAGGCCCGTTACCAGTTCTAATGTGGGCTTATCCACTTGAATATAAAGATAAAGCTGTTGCGTCACAAATGCGCGAATCGCCGTATGAATTTACCTATATCGGTTATTGGGGTCCAATGCCTTATCTTGCAAAAGGTATTGCCGTATTTGACGACCCGAAAATGCCAATTGTGGGAGTTGACGGTAAAGAGCCAAACGACTTATTCCGTAAGCAGCTGGTGGCAAGTGCTAAAGCTGCGGTAGATGTACTTGTAGAAAAAGGTGTGGCAGATAAAGACAAAATAGCCATTGCCGGTCACTCGTATGGTGCCTTTATGGTGGCGAATTTATTAGCGCATAGCGATTTATTCAAAACAGGTATTGCACGCAGTGGTGCTTACAACCGTACCCTAACGCCATTTGGTTTCCAAGGTGAAGAGCGTGATTTTTGGCAAGCACAAGATGTGTACGCGGCGATGTCACCGTTTTTCCATGCTGAGAAAATCAATGAGCCTATGCTGATGATCCACGGTCAAGAAGATCCAAATTCGGGTACCTTCCCAATGCAAAGCGAGCGTATGTACGCTGCATTAAAAGGCCTAGGAAAAGAGGCTCGTTTAGTGATGTTACCTTATGAGGCGCATGGCTATCGCGCTCGTAAGAGCCTGCTACATGTGCTTTGGGAGCAAGAACAGTGGTTAGATAAATACTTATTAAGTGACGAAAAACCCGAAGAGCCAGTTGCCGTTGAAGGTGACACTCAGTAATTATTTAGTTACTTATATTAAAAATCCCCGCCCTTTAAGCGGGGATTTTTGTATTGGCTACTTGCATATTCTTTTATCGATTTATATTTAAAAACTGGCAAATGATCATAAGCATGAGAATGTAAGATTTTTCTGATTTAACCAATATTAATTAAAATATTCTTACTAAGTCCGTCAAGTGGTAGTAGATTTAGACTGAATGGTGAAACAAGCAGTTTACCAACTCTAGGATAAATGATGTTCTAGTTATCAGTCATGTATATGGTTTTTGATGCTGGTTGTGGGGTGAGTATCGGCCGGAACTAAATTTTTATACTAAGAGATTTGACCAATGGTAAAGATGAAAATAGATAAAAGTTGTGCCTTACTTCTTATTGCGTCTTTTGGCTTAATTCCTATAGCTCTTTCTTATGGAGTAAATCCTGAGCTAAGTCTAAATTACCTGTTTGAGCTAGATATAAACAATGTTAATGGCAATCATATTTTTAGAGCTGTCATGTTTTTGTACATATTTAATTTGGCGTTCTGGCTTTTAGGGGTTGTAAGAGCATCGTATCGTCGTATTGCATTAATCGCGTTATCTATATTTATGCTTGGTTTAGCAATGGGTAGGTTATTAAGCTTCATGTTAGACGGGTTGCCCCACTGGCTATTAATTTTATATTTTATATTGGAATTTTCTATAGGTTTCAGTGCATTGTTTCTTATAACACAAAAGCAGAATGAAGAGTAAAAAACACTCATTGGATTGGTTGAATTGAGTCAATAATAAACCGCCATTTTTACACGAACGTGGTTTAAGCTTCTAATTTTATTTTTTAATTTTCAGCGTTTGTTTAAAATTACTACAGCAATTTGAAAGTGAGTTCACTAATACATTAAAGGAATAATGAAATGTTTATAATTCAACTAACGTTTTCTGATAATAAATCTCAAGCTAAAGATTTCATGGAAGGCCATAAAAAGTGGCTTCAGACAGGCTTTGATAAAGGTATTTTTGTATTATCTGGAAGCTTGCAGCCTAACGCAGGCGGCGGCATTATTGCAGTCGATGTTTCAAAACAGGAGATCGAAGAAATTATCGCTGAAGATCCTTTTGTAATCGAAAATGTAGTTAAATCTGAAATCATTGAGTTAACGCCATCTAAAGCTGATGAACGCTTATCATTTTTGTTTGATAATCGGTTTTAATTGCTCGCTTAACCAATCAATAAACACTCGGGTACGTCTTGGTAAGTGACGTCGATTTGGGTAGACGATGTTCATAGGCATGGGCGGCAAATTATAGTCAGGTAAAACTTGGATAAGTTCACCACGGCTGAGCTCGTCGAGAACCCCATGACGAGGCACTTGAATAAGGCCAAGCCCTGCTAAACACGCTGCTTTATAAGCATCCGTATTGTTAACTGTAAGCTGCGATTTCATGGTGAGGGTTTGCCAATCGCCTTGTGTATCTTGGTATTCGAAGCCGGGGTCAAGTTGACCGAGTGTTTGGCTATAGCGAACAATGTAGTGCTCGGCTAAATCGCTAAGTTTTGTGATGTTGCCATAGTTTTTAATATAACCTGGGCTTACACAGTTAATCATCGGGCAGTGGCCAATTCTTTTCGCAATCAGCGATGAGTCTTCTAATTGACCGACTCGCACTACGCAATCAAAGCCTTCTTCAATTAGGTTAACTCGTCTGTCTGAACTACTCAGTTCAATCTCTAATTGCGGGTGTGCAGATAAAAAGCTGTCTAGATTCGGCAGCACTAAACGCCGGCTAATTGGCTGTGGCATATCTACTCTAAGACGCCCTGATAACGCTTCGTCTTTTTTATGAAATAGGGTTTGTAGTTCGTCTATATCAGCAAGCATATCTTTGCAGCGCTGATAAAAAACCGTGCCTTCGTTGGTCAGCGTAACTCGCCTTGTTGTGCGGTTTAGAAGCCGAGCACCTAACGTATCTTCGAGTTGTTTGACCAACTGCGAGACGGATGATTTAGGCATGCTCAACGCAAGTGCTGCAGCCGAAAAGCTTTTTAGCTCTGCAACCTGAACAAAGGTTTTCATGGCACTCAGTTCATTCATGATTGTTTGTTATTTACGAACAGTTAATTCAATTTTACATGGTTTATCTGGTTTTGCAGTGTAAATATACTGGTTGCTCACAATTACTTCAAAGCAAAAGGGTAAGCATGATGAGCAACAAAATTGCAGTGATCACCGGTGGTAATCGCGGTTTAGGTAAAAATACAGTTTTAAGTTTGGCACGTAAGAACATTGATTGCGTATTTACTTACAGAAGCCATAAAGATGAAGCGCAGCAAGTTGTAGAGGAAGTAGCTGCACTGGGGGCAAAAGCCGTCGCCATTCAACTTGATGTGAGCGATATTTTAGGTTTTGCTGAATTTAAACAAACACTTGAAAGTACCTTAGCAACACAATGGCAAACGTCTCGATTTGATTATTTAATTAATAATGCAGGCCATGGTAGTGACAGTGCATTTGCTGATACCAGTGAAGCTATGTTTGATAATTTAATGAATGTACATGTAAAAGGGGGGTTTTTCTTAACGCAAACACTGCATGAGATGATCAATGATGGCGGGCGTATTATTAACTTATCTTCAGGGCTGACACGCTTTGCATTACCAGGAAAAGCGGCCTACGCCACCATGAAAGGGGCCGTTGAGGTATTAACCAAATACATGGCAAAAGAACTTGCTGGTCGCAATATTGCCGTGAATGTCGTCGCACCCGGTGCAATTGCCACTGATTTTGGTGGTGGTGCTGTCCGTGATAATGAGCAGGTTGCGCAATTAGTCAGTTCATTTACAGCCATGGGGCGCGTTGGCCAAGCTGATGACATTGGTCCTATGATTGCGCAGCTACTCGGTGATGAAAACCGTTGGGTGACCGGGCAGCGCATTGAAGCATCAGGTGGTATGTTTTTATAAGCCTGTTAGCAATCGCGTGTTTGTTTGCTTATTTAAGTGAATGTGATTTAATCGCTTTCTCTTTTTAAGCAATAAACATGTGATTGCATTTATGCTCGATTTAGCAGTACTCGCGGTTTTTATTCCGACCTTTTTCTTTGTGTCTATTACACCAGGTATGTGTATGACGCTTGCCATGACGTTAGGGATGAGTGTGGGCGTTAGACGTACGTTGTGGATGATGGTCGGTGAGGTGTTAGGCGTTGCCACGGTAGCCATTGCTGCGGTGATTGGGGTTGCCAGTATTATGCTTAATTACCCTGACTTATTTGCCTTTTTAAAATACCTAGGTGGTGCGTACTTAATATACTTAGGTGTTAATATGTGGCGCGCTAAAACCAGCTTTAAACCTAATGATGATACACAGCAACAAATTGGTCGTGGGCAATTATTTTCGCAGGGTTATATCACTGCCATTGCAAACCCAAAAGGGTGGGCATTTATGATTTCTTTACTCCCTCCGTTTATTAATGTTGATTTAGCGGTTGCCCCTCAGCTTGCGGTATTAGTGAGCATTATTATACTGAGCGAATTTATCTGTATGTTGATTTACGCAACAGGCGGAAAGAGCTTAAGGCTGTTTTTAGATAAAGGCGATAATGTGAAGTGGTTAAACCGTATTGCTGGCGCGTTAATGATGTGTGTGGGCGTTTGGCTGGCGCTAGGCTAATACTAATTTGGATAATACCCATCCGAATACGGCAAATGGGTATTATCCTTGATGAGAGTTAATCAACTAATTCAACTTGCTTAGACACATGGTTAAAGCACAGTCTTAATGTATCAATGGCGGTTTTTGTTTTTGCCGCTAAGCTGTCTCTCGCTGGAGTCACTGCATACACAGTGTAATTTGGCATTGCCCATTCGGGTGCAATTTCAACCAGCTCTTTCGATTTTAATAAATGCCTTACTTCTGGCTCTGGTAATACGCCATAGCCAACACCATCACACACTAATTTAATTAAGCTTTGCATATTATTTACGGTGATCTTTGCTTTCGGTAACGGCTTACTTGCCAGCGTTGACGGGTTAAACGCATTACTGTCGGCGTTGCTGTGGGCGATACGGGCAAAGTTGCCAAGGTCTTCCCAATTGGCTTTATCGAGTTTGCTAATTGCATGGTCCTTATGAGCACATAGCTTTAACGGCCAAGTTGCTAATTTACGAGCAACGAGGTTTGAGTCAGTTAATGGGCCAATCGCAATCGCTAGGTCAGCGCCGCATTTGATCATATCAATTGGCTCATCAGTTAAAATTAACTGAATACGTAAATCATCAAACTCGTTAATTAAGCGATCTAGTGGTTCGCTTAGCAATCCACCACCAAAACCTACAGGCGCAACTAATTTGAGCTCACCACTTGGCTTATTTTGTAGATTTTGTAACTGCGTACTGGCTTGATCTGCCAGTGCTAGCATTTTTAAACAGCTTTGATAATACAGGTGGCCAGCTTCGGTCAAAGTGAGTTCGCGAGGGCTGCGGTTAAATAGGCTCAATCCGATTTCTTGTTCTAATTGCTTAATGTGTTGACTGACAGCCGATGTGGTCATCGATAACTCTGCCGCTGCACTGCTCATATTGCCCGTTTCAACAGTGCGAGAAAATACACGCAATGTTTTGATCAGCTTGGAATTCATGGTTCAGGCCTTCTTAATTCAGTTTTAAGAAATCGTAAATTGTGAAAATCGGGACTTCTCATTAGTATGCAAACGCTAATTATTATCATTTATAAACAAAAAGTCACGGAGTATTATTATGACGAGGGTTGTTTCTTCTGTTTTACCACTCACCGCTGCTGTGTTAGCAGGTCTTTCCCATTTTGCATACGCTGATGACAAAAAACAAGACATGGAGGTCATCGTTGTATCGGCTTCCGGTTACGAGCAAATGCTAAAAGAGGCGCCAGCCAGTATCAGCGTTATTGATCGTGAACAACTTGAAAAGCGTTTTTATCGTGATCTAACCGATGCGATGACTGACGTACCCGGTGTGGTTGTTACAGGTGGTGGCGACAGAAAAGATATCAGCCTTCGCGGTATGGCAAGTCAATATACTTTGATTTTAATTGATGGTCAGCGTCAAACCTCACGTGAAACACGACCAAATAGTGATGGCCCAGGTGTAGAAGGGGCATGGACTCCGCCTATTTCAGCGATTGATCGAATTGAAGTTATTCGTGGCCCTATGTCGTCGTTATATGGCTCAGATGCCATTGGTGGGGTTATCAATATTATAACCCGTAAAACACCAGAAAAGTGGTACGGCGAACTACGTTTAGATAGCACCATTCAAGAATCAAGTGAATCGGGTGATATTAATCAAGGTAGTTTCTTTACTGCGGGTGGCTTAATTCCTGAGTTATTAGGTATGCAGTTATCGGGTCAGTTCTCAAAGCGTGATGAAGACGATTTCGAAGCCGGTTTTCGTGGCAAAGAGCAAAGCAATATCAAAGCGAAGTTTATCTTAACGCCTTCTGATAACCACGAAATCATGCTGGAAGTAGGCTCTGCAAAACAAAAACTTGACGAAACATTAGGCAAAACAGTTGCTCCTTTAGCTGAAGGTGAAAGCTGTGGCCGAAATGGCTGCCCAAAGTCATCAACCACAGAGTACGACCAAGAAACGTATTCACTAAGCCATAACGGTTTTTATGATTTTGGCTCATCACGCAGTTACTTAAAGTACGATAAATTCGATAATACCTCTCGTGAAATGTACGTCGAAAATACGGATGCGCAAACAAGTTGGACTTTACCGTTTACCAGTCATAATGCAGCATTTGGTGCGTCATATTTAAAAGAAGAGCTGGACGATTACACCAGTAACCGCATTAGTGACTTAACGCATGTTGAGAACGAGCAATGGTCAGTATTTGCAGAAGATGAATGGGCTGCAACCAAGCAGTTTAAACTCACTACCGGTCTTCGTTATGACCATGATGGTAATTTTTCAGGCCATTTCAGCCCGCGTTTATATGGTGTGTATACAGCAACTAAGTCGTTGACGGTGAAAGGTGGTATCTCTACAGGCTTTAGAGCGCCGAATATTCGTCAATCTACCGCGGCCTGGGGGCAAGTGAGCCGAGGTGGTAATATTTACGGTAACCCAGATTTAAGCCCTGAAAAATCAGTAAACTACGAAATGGGTATCTACTATGATGCCAGCCGTGATTTATCACTTTCAAGCACCGTATTTTACAACGAATTTGAAGATAAAATTACCCGTATTTCGTGCCCACTCACCCAGTGTACGGATGGACCAAATCAGTTTGGTTCGATGCCAACAACCTATGTCAATGTGGATGAAGCCGTTACACAAGGTTTTGAGTTATCAGTATCTTACGACATAACCAGTGAGCTTGATGTCAGTGCCAACTACACCTACACCGACTCTGAGCAAAAAACCGGTGAATACAAAGGCAGCCCACTTAACCAATTACCGAAGCATATTTTACAAACATCAGTTAATTGGCGCCCGGTTGATAAGCTAGGCACCTGGTTGCGTGTTCATTACCGCGGCGAAGAAAGCCAGCCTACAACAGGCCCGTCGCAAGACAGCTTAATTGCGCCAGATTACACCTTGGCTGATATTGGCGGTAACTACGATTTAAGCCGCAGCATTAAGTTAGGGTTTGGAGTTTATAACTTGTTTGATAAAGAAATTACCGAAGCTGAATACGGCTATGTTGAAGATGGTCGTCGTTATTGGCTATCTGTAGGGGTTAATTTTTAAGCTCTTCATTAGCAAAAGCAAAGCCAACGAGTTATGTTGGCTTTGTTAATATAATTGGCTTTAATTTCAAAAATAACAATAAATCGAGTGACGCTACTTTTGGGTTGTTTTTTAATGGTCGTATAACACTATAGTTATAGTTCGCTTTTTAAATAGTTCTACTACATTGGGTTAGTCATCAACTGACAGACAACAATGATAACAACTATAAAGGCGATATATGCAAAAAGTAACACAATTATGTAAACGAAAATCAGCGTCGTTTACTCCGCTCGCAGTGCTCTGTGCTGCTATTTTCTCACAGCCAAGTTTTGCAGGGAGTTGGCAGCAAAATGTCAGCATTGGCGGTTTTAATAATGTTCATATTTACACTCCTGATACGCAATCAAGCATAGGTAATGGTCATTCTTTGATGCTGGTATTGCATGGCTGCGTACAACCCATTAATAACTACTTAACTGCGAATCTTGAAGATGCAGCCGAAGCCCATGGCATGGTAATAGCCGTTCCTGATGCTATGAATAAGGCAGGTTATAGCTGCTGGTCATATTGGCAAGGAGCAATCAATAGAAGCTCTGGTGATTATAAGAATTTAATTAATTTAGCCAATGCATTAAGTTCTGATGCAGCGCGTAATATTGACCCTAAACAAGTGTATATTGCAGGCTTATCATCTGGAGCCGCAATGGCTGCACAAACGGCTTGTGTGGCGCCTGATGTATTTGCCGGAGTTGCACCAAGCGCAGGGCCGACCATCGGCACAAGTTCAAGTGGGGCAATTTCGACCTGTGAAACAGTGTCTGAAAACACCTTTGTATCCCGCTGTGAAAGCTATGCTGGCAGTTATAAAGATCATTTTGCTACACAAATAGCGGTGATTGGTCACGGTACTGCCGATACCACAGTCAATACCTGTTACAACCAGCAAAACGCAGATGGCTTTGCTGCCCTTTATGGGGTTAATCAACTTTCAGGCACGACGACAATAAGTGATGATGCAACGCGTACCGCTGAGCTGTCACTTTGGCAAGACAATCGAGTTGCTATGCTGTGGTTTAATAATTTGGATCACTCATGGTCGGGCGGGCAAGGTGCGTCTGGTGATTATGTGGCGGCAAACAGTATTAATTTTGCAACCTATCTCGGTGAGTACTTTGCGGCTAACAATAAACGAGTTGATCGTAATGCAGGCCCTGAAATTAGTAATTTAACTGCCACAGACAGTAATAACCAGCTCACCATTACAGGCAGTGCAATCGACCCAGAAGGCAGTGTAACGAATGTTGATATTAACGTGTATAGCCTAGCCGGTGGCGCGGCAAGCTTAATTGAGTCACTGAACGTGCAAGTCGATGCGAATAATACTTTTAGCGGGGTGACAAGTGCACTCAGCGATGGACTCTATGAAGTGCGTGTCAGTGCCACAGATAACGAAGCGAAACAAGGTGATGAAGCTAATCTAACGGTACGCGTTGGACCAGAGCCTGCGGCTACAGCACCGCTACTGAGTGACACTGCGGCTAGTGTAAACGGGCAGTGCGCTACTGTAACGGGCACGGTGATTGATGATAATCAAAATTTAAGCACTGTAGTGGTAAGCTTTAGCAATGGTGATGTGACGGCTACAGTGAATGGGCTTGCGTACTTTGCTGAGCAATGCAATTTGGCTGGTGGCAATAATACCGCAGTGATCACCGCAACTGATGATACTGCGCTTACATCAACAGATAGCATTAGTTTTGTCATCGATGCTGGTGTAACAGGCGATTACAATCTTCATATCAACGAAGGCCACATTAGCTGGGGCGAAGGCTATTCTGCCTGTTATTTAGCGTTTGGAACTGCAGCATTTACTATGCGCGAGTATTCAGCGGGCACAAATCAATGTCAGTGGATTGCTGATGGTGATTCAAGTTGTGCAGGGCCATTACAAGCATGCAAAACCACCACTGAACCGACTAATGACGCAGACAACGACGGTGTGCTCGACGGTGCAGATAATTGCCCGAATGTAGCGAATGCTGATCAAGCCGATAACGATAATGACGGGGTTGGTAATGTGTGTGACAGCACTCCTGATGGTGAAACGAGTGACTCCGACAGCGATGGTGTCAGTGATAGCCTAGATAACTGCCCGTTGGTGGCCAATAGTGATCAACTAGATAGTGATGCAGATGGTGTGGGTGATGCGTGTGATTCAACACCGAATGGTGATTACCAATGCAGCGAATCCACTTCAAGCAACTATGCACATGTGCAAGCAAACCGCGCAACTACGAATGGCTCTTACGCCTATGCGGTGGGCTCAGGTGATAACCTTGGTCTTTATAACACCTTTTATACTAGTACCTTAGCGCAAACTAGTGCTGGGTATTATGAATTAGGTAATTGCCCTAATTAATAGATGTGTGTCGCCCAAACGGGCGACACTTTTTTCTAAGCAAGGTTTAGAACTTATAGGTCAGAGTTAGGCTACCGTTTGTTGGCGCGCCATAATAACCCACGGTTTGTAAGCTATTGATGTACTGCTCATCAGTAATATTATTAACGTTTGCCTGTACTGCAACTTGGTCATTAATATTCCAACGTGCGAAGGCGTTTAGTAGGGCGTAACTACCTTGCTTAACATTGTAATCAGTGCTTTCGATTTTAGATTGCCAACGGCCATTTAAACCCACAACCACAGCATCTGTTAGTGCATAATCCACCGTTACACCAACAACATCTCGAGGTGCCCATTTATTGGTGTCATCACCATTTTCATCTGTAACATCAATATGTGTATAAGATGCGACGATATTCATAGCGTCGGTGATTTTACCAGTGACTTCAAATTCATAGCCTTCTGACTCAATAGACACGCCTTCATAGTAATAAATACCATCTTCAGTGAGGCCCGCGTATTGCGCAAAATTATCTTGCTCAGCAGTAAAATAAGCAAATGTTGTCATTAGGGCATCATCAAACCAAGAAGCTTTAACACCAGTTTCAAAGTTAGTGCCTTTGGTAGGTGCTAAGTATTGGCCGTTGTAATCAGCTTGCTCTTGAGGCTGATAAATATCTGAGTAACTAGCATATAAGTTTAAATCGTCGTTTAACTTATAGGTAAAACCGATATATGGGCTTGTTTCGCTTTCGTCATTATCGATTGATGCACCGGCATTCATACCTGAGCGTTCAAATTCAATAGCGTTAAAACCAACCACGGTAAATAATTTATCAGTAATATTTAACTGAGCCGAGCCAAAGTAACGGGTTAGCTTTTGTTCAATATCTGAATAAAGAACCGGTGTTAACCAATCAGGTTCTGGGATCGCATCTAAATCATATGGAAATGCAGGGGTTGGTCCATAAGCCGGTGTATTTGCAAAATCAAACGGGTGTTGATACATCACATCATCACTTTTAGCATGGCTTACCCCAAAGCTTGCTTGGTGCTCTTTGCCAAACAATTCAAAGGCACCAAATGCTTTTACTTCAAATAAGTCAGCATCTACTTCGCTGTCGTAGCGACCCGGCCAACCACTTAGGCCAAGATTGGTGTCTTTATCAATGCTTCCACTGGCATAAAATAGTTTGTCTTGCTCTTCAAAACCACGGAAGTTGTAGCTCGCTTGAAGCTGCCATGCGTTTGCAAAAACATAGTTGTATTCAACAAATGCAGAGGTGTTAATGGTGTCCCACATTGTCCACTCTTGGGTGGTTGTGTCGCTGACATCCCATTTAGCTTGCGTACCATCTGTGTAGTTATAAACAAGGCCGCCCCAAGTATTGCCATCGGTATCTGCGTCTTGATATGAGTAACCGATAGTAACCGTTGAGTTATCAGTAAGCTGACCATCTACCACCGCAGAGAAAAACTCGCGATTGTTCTCAAGGCCATCTAGGTATGACTCTTTATCTTCTGCGGCAGCCACAAAACGAGCAGCCCAACTACCTGATTCGGTTAATAATAGTGAGTAGTCAGCTTGTAAACGTTTAAAATCCCATGAGCCAATAGAGACACCGATTTCGCCGCCGTTTTCGTTTTTAGGGCGTTTGCGTACATAGTTAAGGGTACCCGATGCATTACCTACACCAGTAAGTAAGCCATTAGCACCACGAACAACTTCAATTTTTTCGTAGCCATATGCTTCCATTGCGCCGGTAACGATACCCCAGTCATTCGGTAAGCCAACTCCATCGATTTGTGTATTCTTAATTTCAAAACCACGCGATGTATAGTTGGTACGGTTCGTTTCCCATTCTTCAACATTGATACCCGGGGCTAAGCGTAAAGCATCATTAATGTTAAAAGCGGAATAATTTTTTAGCTGCTCAGCAGAGATCACACTGATAGATTGCGGCGTTTCATCAATTTCTAATGCTAAACCTGTTGCGCCTTCACTAATACGGTTTTGACGTATGCCAACAATTTCGATTTTTTCGAGATTAGCTTCTACGTCAGCTGTTTGCTCCGCAAAACTGATTTGAGGGTAAAGTGCATAAAGAATAGCGGTTGCAACAGGCAACTGAGTGAATTTCATTTTTATCTCCGCGTGTTATTTAGCTGGTTTTTAGGGTTTTTGTGTTTGATAAGGAAACTATTTGCGGGTAAGTTATCACAAATGATAATAACTATCATCACCATTTATCTCAAATGGTGATATGTTAATACAAATAAGTTTAAAAATTAGTTTTTTGAAATGCTTTTGAGGTGCTTATATTAATTCGGCTAATTAAGAGAAAGGTTTTTAGGTAATTAAACCTGAGTAATATTAGGAAAAAATTTGTTGCTTAGTTGCTCTCTGCAATTGAACCTCGATTGCTTTAGCTGGGACGCCTATAAAGCTATAAATAAGCTAATTTTAAAGCTAGTAGTGAAAGGTGTTATTTTTAAAAATAATTAAGCTTTAATGCCAATTAATGAAATTCAAATGAAGTAAACACAAAAAAGGCGCCAGTTGGCGCCTTAAATTCGGGGTATTTTACTTTCTTCGCAGAGAATACGTATCATGACCTATTAGCGTTACAGTTTGGGCAAGACTTACCTCTTCAATATCCATTACAACCACACGCTCTCTAGAGTGAAGGACTTCTGAATCAAGAGATTGCTCTTCTTGAAGCATATAGAAGTGATTACCAATCTGGCCACCACTATGATCGATATTAGCTTCGTGAAGACTGTATTCTTTGTAGCCTGCAATAGTCTCTAGCGTTCCAGATGTACCAGAGCCAGGTAAAATAGCAAGGTACGAAACACGCTCAGCAAAGTGTCCTTCATTCAAGCTTTCTTGCTCGTAAAATGCTGCATCAAATCCAGTGCTCGTTAGGTTAGCAGCGCGCGTATAAACGGTATGGCTTCCATTGAAAGTCTGTACTTGTAAAAACAAATATGGCTGTTTTGCAAATGAGTCTTTGAACTCAACAGCTTTATATTCTCTCGTGCCACTTAACATAAAGCTGCCAACCTCAACAATAGTGCCATCATTCATAGTGTAACGGCCTTCATCCATTGCTAGAAAGTCAAACGACTCAACATCTTTATGCGCATCTTTGATGTATTGCCATTTTTGAAATGAGACAGCATAGCTATTGTCGCTTACATTGGTTAATCTTAGCGCTCCACCATTAGGATCATTATTAGTAGGCGCCGATGTGAAGATAGCCGGTGCTGTAAAATATTGGTCAGCAAAGTCGAATGACTTCCATTTGGCACCCAGTTGGTCCATCACTTTTTCTGAATAATAAGCGATACCTTCGTTCTCGATTAAACAAGGCGCTTGGGTGTAACATTCCGTCGTATTTTGCGTATTAGTCGTTAAATCATTGATACGTACAGGCAAACTTGCAACAAAACATGATTTACCCGTGTATGGGCTTAATTTATAAAGTTTAGATTCGTTTTTGTCACCATGGTCATTGATAACTGAGCGACTGATGATAATGTCACCTTTTTGACTCAGTGTTGCACCACCAACATTTACTAAGTTGTGTTCAGCAAGCTTTGTGTATTGATAATTGCTTTGATCAACACTGTAAACCGATGTCGCAGTGATCAGGAAAAGTTCGCCATTTTTGATAACTAAATCAGCTCGGCTTAAGCCTTCAACATCACTAAAGTCTGCAAGCTCAGTTGTACTACCTGTATTTTTATCAATTTTTAGTAGCTTAGAATAACTAACTGCAATTAATGAGTCAGTTTGAGGATCATAGGTTAAACCAATAACAGAACTCGTTCTGCCAACAGAAACATGCTCACCTGTAGCATGGTCTAAATACGCTAAACGACTATATTTAAACTTTTCGCCTTGGATTGGCAATTGTGATGATTGCTCTTCACTAATATTAAGGTGAGAGGTATCAACTTTGTACTCTAGTGGAATAGGTGATGAAACATAATAAGTTCGGTTTGTTGTTTCATCATAAGCAATAGCCGATGAGCTAAATTTAGCGATTGAATCGGCTTTAGCTGTTTTATTTTGTTCGTCTAGGCTAAACATAATGCCAAGTTCGCCTCGGCCTGAATTCATCGCAAACAACTCGCCCTGACAGCTATTTGCAGTTGCATTGCTTGCTGTCATAACACCAGCAACAGCAAGGGTCGATAATAACAAGTTATTTTTCTTAGACATACGTATATTCCACTAGTTAGTACATTAGGATACAAAGCAAAAAGGTGAGCCTTGTATTAATAATGAGCATTATAGTGAGAACAGTAACTTTACGAATGCCGAGAAAAGCTGTTTTTAAGTCTTGAAATTAATCCTTTACTATTAAAAATTGACTCTTTTAGAGTCAATCAATCACATTTCTGACTTTTCTGATCCTCCTCCGATGAGTGAGACATTGAGCTGCCAACAGAAGCCGTGATAACCAATAAAATCGCTAACCACTGCCATACACTAAGCAACTCAGCTAAAATAATAAATCCAGCAAGTGCAGCAATGGCAGGTTCTAGGCTCATCATGATGCTAAAGCCTTGTGCTGGCATATTACGCAGCGCAACCATCTCTAAAGTGTATGGCAGCGCACTTGACATGATGGCGACTAAAATACCAAGCGGCAGAACTTCCCAGCTCAAGAGTGCTGTGCCTTGTGAAGCTGCGCCATAAGGTACAAGTACAATCGCGGCAACGCTCATCCCCATAGCAACCGTCATCCCGCCAGAGCCTTGGTTACCTGTTTTTTTGCCGAACAAAATATAAAACGCCCAACAGGCACCAGCCGCAAGGGCTAGAATCACACCGACGGGGTCGAGGCTGTCTTCGCCTTTCATATCAGGTAATAATAAAATAATGCCTGCAATAGCACAGGCTACCCAGAATAAATCGCGCTTTTTACGTGACGAAAGTAAAGCAACTGCAAGGGGACCGGTAAACTCCAGCGCAACACCTATTCCTAAAGGGATACGCTCAATTGCGTAATAAAATAGAATGTTCATACCACCTAAGCTCAGACCATAGATGATAATCGGCATGCGTTGACCCATTGGCGGAAGCGCGCGCCAAGGTTTAAACACAAGGCACAAAATGGCAGCTGAAAAACCCAAGCGTAGGGCAGTGGTTCCCTCAGGGCCTATTATAGGAAATAATTGCTTTGCAACAGAGGCTCCCGATTGAATGGTAACCATTGCAAGAAGTACGCAAATAACAGCAACAAAAAACGGTGGGATGGTGCGTTGCATCACTGTCCTTATGAATTATTAAGAGCTTAAGTTTGCGGCGATTTTACTGATGTTTTAGTTTATAAGAAACGTTTTTCGTTAAATGGACATGGATTATCGATAAAGCTGTTGTGTGCGCAACGGAACACGTCAAGTTGCGGAAAATGTAGTCTAAATTAGATTGGATTATGCTGCCTTTAAGTTAATTAAAGCCAGCATAATTTATCTTTTAATTAGCTCAATTTAAAACGATTTATCTGCTTGTTTAAATTATTTGCCAAGCTAGCCAGTTTACTCGATGAATCCGATATGCTTTGCGTTTGTTGCTGTGATTTTCGGCTGGTGTCTTGTACTTCGTTTAAGCGTTGGGCTATTTCTTCGGTCACTTGAGATTGCTGCTCAGATGCAGAAGCAATGGTCATATTAGCATCCGAAATAGCTTTTGCTTGCACGCTAATTTCATCAAGCATATGGCCCACTTTTTCTGAATTTACCACCGCCTCTTTTATTTGCGTATCACTTGCGCGGATCCTTTGCGTCACAGCATTGGTTGCCGTTTGTAACGAGTTAATTTTATCTTGGATCTCAAGAGTGGAGCTTTGCGTACGACTAGCCAAAGTTCTTACTTCATCAGCAACAACTGCAAACCCTCGCCCTTGTTCACCGGCTCTTGCAGCTTCGATTGCGGCATTAAGTGCCAGTAAATTAGTTTGTTCAGCAATGTTACTTATAACACTTAAAATAGCAGTTACTTCATTCACTGAGACTTCCAGTTGGTTAAGGTCTGTTAGTGATTTGGTTAAGGTATCGGCCACTGACTCAACAGAGCTCACTCCTTGTTGTACAACTTGCAAACCCTCTTTGGTTTTTTGATTGGCAGAGGTCGCACTGTTTGCTGCTTCTGCACAGTTTTGTGAAACTTCTTTAACGGCCGTTGAGTTTTCATAGACAGAGCTTGAAATCACTTCAATTGCTTGGCTTTGAATATCATTCAACGTTTTGGCCTGTCGTGAAATTTCATCGAGGCTTTTTGCTGCTACTTGGGCCTGCTCTGAATGATCATGAATTTCTTTAAGAAGCTGGGAAAGCTTATCAACCATAACGTTAAAGGTGCTCGCAAGCTGACCTATTTCGTCATCAGCTTTATGGTCAATATAACAAGATAAATCACCTTCAGATATACGCTTAGCTTCATCAATTAAGGCATGGGTTGCTTTAATCACTTTTTTCTCTAATTGCCAGTAACACACTATCAAGGTAGCTATAATGGTCAGCACTAAAACGGTGCTAGTTAAACTTAAGGTGACCACACGGTCATGATTACTTTTTACTTCTGCGGCACTTTTTTTCTCAATTGAACTTAAAAATGCTTTCACGGGTTGCTGAATTTTCTCAACTTCTGCCATGTAAGCCGCGTTGGTTAAAAGCTCGATAGCTTGCACCCATCTTTTATGTTCGCTTACGGTTAAGTTATTTGTATCACGACCAAGCAAATCACTGACTAGGCTAAATGCTTGTTCTTCTGTTTCGACTAGTTTGAGTGATAAGTCGTTGGATTTTTGCAAGAGAGCTAAATCATCAGCAGCCACATTAAAAGCTCTTAAGCGCTGTACATAACTTTTCTTTTCGCCATTAAGCCAAGCAGCTTTTCCTTGAATTTGATCAACAAGATTTTGGTATTCCACTTTATAGCGAGGGTCTAAGGTTACAACATGTTGACGAGCAAGTTCTGTAAGGTGAATCGAATTTGAAGATGAAAACTTAGCAAGGTGGCTTAGCTCATAACGCTGTTGCGCCGACTCCATACTTTCTTCTTGTCCTGATTGTAGAAATAAAATTATGAGGAGTAGGCCGGTTGCAAGGGTAATGGTAGCCGCAAAAACCGCTCTTAATAAAAATCGTATAGACAAGGCTAATTCTCACAAATTAAATAATGCATGATTTAAACATAGTGCAATAACCTTCAACCGCAAAAAATATTGTTATAAATGATTATTTATTAAAAAGGTTAATTTAAGGAAAGTTAAAAGTCTTAATTATTAATAAAATGGTATGAGTTTTGCTGTGTCTAGCCTTTTTGCCAAGGAAGACAAAATGTTGACGATCAATTCGCCACGACTACGAACGCCAAATTTACTGCAAAATACGCAATCTATCACCTCAACCTATGAGAAGTTAGCTTCTGGAAAGCGTATAAACTCTGCTAAAGATGACGCTGCAGGCCTACAAATAAGCCATAGATTAACAACGCAAATAGCAGTAAAGCAGCAAACGCTTAGAAATTTACAAGATGGGATCAGCTATGGGCAAGTGGCAGATGCTGGCTTATCCGAGCTAACAGACTCGCTTCAACGCATGCGAACTTTAGCCCTTCAAGCCGCAAATGGCTCAAATACAGATATCGATAGGGAAGCGTTAAATGAAGAGTTTTCACAGTTACGAGATCATATAAACAGCGTTGTAGCCAATACAGAAATTTTTGGTAAAAAACCATTAATGTCTAAGCCTGAGCAAGAGACGAATTTAGATAATGTACCTGTATTGAATGAGGTGTTTTCTAATAATGTTCAGCAAGGAATGAGATCAGGGGATGTTTCTTTAGGCCTAATACCTGCAGGTTCAACGAACGTTAGAATTCAAATAAATGATAATGGTGCGAATGATGATTTAAATCTATTTACCCAAACTGGCGAGCATTTAGTGGGGCAAGATTTATCGTCTGTGCAATCTAGAATTGAAGCAAATCTATTTACTCCAGCAAATGGTTACCAAGGAACAGAAACATATAGCAATGGCAATTTATTTACGGGGGGAGGTTTTAATTTCCCAGCTGTAAATAGTCAAACAATTAACGGAATGAACTTTACCTACTCGGGGAATGGTAACCCAAGCTCAGGAAGTTCAAATGAAGAAATATTCATTGATAATGTAACCGAGCCGCTGCTTCTTACTGTGATTGGCTCGGGGATGTTTCGAATTACTGCCAGTTGGGATTCTTTGGGGAGTTTAAATTCATCATCTGCTGAATCAAGTGATGGTCCAATGATGGTAACATCAACAGACCAAGCGGTCGGTGAAGATGGTTATATTATATTTGAAGATATCGATGCCAGTGCTGGCTCTTTAACGATTGACGGCATTACTATAAGCAGCGAAGACTTGGCTCAAAATGCAATTGCCAGAATTGACACTGCATTGTCGCGAATCGGGGGATTTAGAGCTGAAATCGGTGCAAAAATGAACGCTATTGAGTCAACTATGCGCAATCAATCTAATCAATCGTCGATGCTAAGCTCAGCAAATCAGCGAATTGAAGATACTGATTTTGCAAAAGTAATGGCAGAAAAAGTATCTCTAGATATTGTTCAGCAAGCGAGTGTTAGTGTTGCTATGCAAGCAAGAGATATTACTAAGAATGGAATTTTGAGTTTGTTAGGGCAACTAGAATAGTTGCCCTTAAACGCTATTAGCTTTTATCTGCAGGATAGACAACACCAAGCTGACTTCGCGCTTCATCAAGCACTGCCATGACTTGCTTTGAAAGTGTATGGGTATTAACTGATGACTCAATTTGTCCTGCATTGGCCGCTTGAATAAAATGGCTTACTTCATGGCGCATAAAGTGTTCATCAAATGGCTCAGAGAGTTCTTCGACCGTGCCATCGTTACCAATATATTGCATACGCTTTAATAAAGAGACAGCTTCGATACGAATACGGCCTTTTTCACCTTGAATTTCAGTAAAATTATCGCCTTGTGAGATTTTAGAGTAGCTTATTACTGCTTGTTTATCGGCATAATTTAATAATACATCGCCGGCGCCATCAACACCGGTTTCAAGTAACACACCACTGGCTTTTACACTCTGAGGCGCACCCCATAAAGCGAGTAAAATATACAGCGGATAAATACCTAAATCGACTAATGCGCCGTTAGCAAATTCCGGTAAAAAGGTATTTGGGCGCTCACCATTTTTATACTTATCGTAACGTGATGAGTACTGACTATATTGACCAATATATTTGCGAGGTACGCCAATTTTAGTAAGGGCATTTTTTAAGCGCGCAAAGTTTGGTAAATGCGTGGTCATCATCGCTTCCATATATAAGCGTTGATTTTCTTTAGCTGCTTCGATAATCAGCTCAAGCTCTACGCTGTTTGCTGCCGAAGGCTTTTCACCTAAAACGTGTTTCCCCGCTTTTAAACACATAACAGCATAGTCTTTGTGTAAGCTATTTGGTGCCGCAATGTAGACGGCATCGACCAGAGGGTCTTGGCATACTTGTTCAATATTGGTAAACACTTTAGCGTCTGTCATGTCGTGCTTTGCAAGGAAAGACTCGCCTGTTTGCTGCTCTCGAGAGCAAACGCCATACAAGGAGAATTGTTCAATTTGTTTGGCTGCGCTCAAAAGCGTGTCGCTTATAAAATTGGTACCTACAATCACAAAGTTCATGGTTACTCCTCGTTGTTTTGTGCAAGCCATGCTTGCCAACCCTGTTCAAATTTTTCCATCTGTTTGTGCTTTTTGCTTAACAAATGTTTGTCTTCGTCTTCTTGGGCCATATAAGGGCCAACGCGACATAATGCACAGTGTTTATCACCTAAATAAGCGGGTAAAGTCAGCTTATTAGTAATGTTGTTGTCAGTTTTTTCGCTAAATACATAGGTAATGCCACTGGTGTCTTTTACATGTTTATCACGGTCAACATTGCGAATTTTATAGCCTGGGAATAAATTAATATCGAATGGCATTTGGCCTAAATAATGGCAGTTTAGCCCCTGATTTAAGCTGCCTTCAATATTCCATTCGCGATACGGTTTTACATCTTTAGAGGTGATGTAACACAGCATCGGGCCGTTTTTATCTAATGCAAATTGGCTTGCGTAGTCTAGATAGCGATGCAACAAGGCACGGTTTAAAACATTCATACCACCTTGTTGGGTATTTGCTTTAAATGCTGCCTCACCTTTAAATGCGGGTATAAGTGGAAATTGAAAAATAACTACATCGAAACGTGCATCGACTAAGCGCAGCCACGAGTCTGGCTTTGTTACATCAAATTCAGTGAGTGTAGTTACATTTAGTTGTTGCAATGCGCTTAGTGCATTGTCGGCATATTTTTGCTCAATAGTGTTTGCATCATCATAAGTCGAAGCAACAAGCTTGGTTGGTTTTATATGACGAGCTATGGCGTGCGAAAATGACAAATCACCATCGCCTACCGTCAAAATGCGCCAACTTGGGTCTAAAAACATGTCGTTATTTGCCTTGTTCTGGCGCTGTTTCAACTGCAGTTTTTGGGCAAAGCGCTAAACGAGTTTTTAGCCCTTCAATGGCAATTTGTTTAAAGATCAAGTTAAAGCTAATCAAAACGGCAATAACGATATGGATAGGACCGTGCGTAAACCCTGCGTCGGTGTCAAAGAGCATTAAACCGAAAAGCAAAAACATGGTGGCTAAAAATATCTCAATCAACTGATTAGAATATATCTTTAAAGTACCTTGGTTTTTGTGATCTTTTTTAATGTGGATAGCACAAAAAAAGGGAATCACTTTAATTTTAAAGTGAGCGCCTTTTTCAACGTAATTTTCGCCGAGTAGGTCTAGTTTGGCGCGCAATTGATCTATCATAGCAAGTCCTTAAGAAACTGAGCCGCGGATGTTACCGCAAACCGGGCTAAAGGGCTACTCAGGATAGATGCTGATGCCAATTACAAAGATGTGACAAACAAAAACGACTGAGGTTAAAACAAATCGCATTTTCTGGTAATCAACATGGTAATTTTGCCACTGCGGTGAAGTTTTCTCGAATAATAATACAAGCCAAAAACTTGCTGCTAACCAACCTAAAGCCCATGGTGTTGGCAGAAAACTTAAAAACCCAATAGGTAAGATAGGAATAATCGCTTTTATAGCATCAGCATGCGTTTGCTGGCCTGCATGCCATAAGTTACCAGCCATAAAGGCTAAAATAGCGATGCTATAAAAAGTGAAAAAGTCTAAGTTGACGGCATTACTTCCTGCAATAAGTGGCCAGCCTACGCAGCCTAAAAACGGTAGTAAACCTAAGTAACCAAGTTGAATGTGATTAATAAACTTTTCCATAATGACCTTAAAGCCGCCTAACTGGTATAAAATAACTCGTAGTTATTTTATACCAGTTAGGCGGCTAAAACGATCGCTTTATTATTGGCGTAATTCTCGACGTAGAATTTTGCCAACCGTCGATTTAGGCAATTGTTCCATAAAAATGATTGATTTAGGTACTTTATAAGCACTTAAGTTTTCGCGGCAATAGTCACTCACCTGTTGCTCATCAATCTGCTCTTTTAAAGTAATGTAGGCACAGACACGCTCACCGGTTTTTTCATCTTTTGCACCAATAACGGCCGCTTCGCAGATAGCAGGGTGCTGACAAAGTACATTTTCAACTTCGTTAGGGTAAACATTAAAGCCAGAGACAATAATCATGTCTTTTAAACGATCTACAATTTTGTAGTTACCGCTTGGCAGTTTTAGGCCTACATCTCCGGTTTTGAAAAAGCCGCGTTTCATGCATTTATCGGTTTCATCTTGGCGTTGCCAGTAACCCATCATCACCTGTGGGCCTTTAACAACTATCTCGCCAGACTCACCGTCAGCAACAGGTTCATCATTTTCATCCCAAATCTCAACTGTGGTGTTTGATAATGGGCGGCCAATACTGCCAATCTCTTCTTTTTTAAAGTCGTTTAACGTCGCAACTGGCGAGGTTTCTGATAAGCCATAGCCTTCTGTGATTGTGCAACCTGTGGTGCTCATCCATGCATCAGCAGCTGCGTGTGTTAGAGCTGCGCCCCCTGAGACTGTCATTTTTAGGTTTGAAAAATTCAGGGCTTTAAAACCAGGATGCATACACAAGCCAATAAATAAGGTGTTAATGCCTGAAAAGTAATTAATTTCAAATGGTTCTATTTGCTTTACTAAGGCATCTAAATCACGAGGATTTGGTATAAGCACATTAAATTGTCCCATTGCGAATAGGCCAACCATATTCACCGTAAAGGCGTAAATATGATAAAGCGGAAGTGGACAAATACCCGTTTCTTGGCCAGGGGTTAAAATTTCGTCAAAGCGTTCATTCATTTGCTCGGCATTAGCTAAGATATTGCCATGACTAAGCATTGCAGCTTTAGCAACTCCTGTTGTTCCCCCCGTATATTGCAAAACGGCAATATCATCACGGCTTGCTTGGTGTGGTTTAAGTGGAGCGAGTTTTTCCCCTTGGTGAATGAGTTCAGGTAATGACAATTGGCCCGGTTGCAGTGAAGGTTCACCCACCGCTGAAGTAACAATCACTTTTTCTATGGAGGTTTGACTAATGATAGTGGCTAGTTTATCGGTTAGTGCGTCCAGTATTACGATGGCATTTACGCCTGCGTCATTGAACTGATGAAGCATTTCACGAGCAGTATAAAGCGGATTGGTATTAACAACGATTAATCCGGCACGAAATGCAGCATAAGTAACGACAGGGTAGTCAACTATATTAGGCAATTGGATCGCGATTCGGTCGCCAACCTTAAGGTTACTTTGCTGTTGAAACCACTGAGCTAAGTAACGAGATTGCTGTTCGATTTGTGAATAAGTAAGTGTTTTACCCGCACTATTATAGGCTGGGAGTTCTGCATAGGTTTGACATGTTTGGTCTATCAATTGCGTGAGGTTATCATGTGTGTTCATGGTTGTTCCTTAGCGTGTTGTTCTTATTAGTTGTTGTTTGATGAGGCGATCCATTACAGAGTCCATAACCCAATTAGGTAAATAATGGCTCATGACATAAGTTAGTTTAGATTGTAAGCCAAGGATCACCATTCGTTTTTGTTTATCTAAGCTTTTTACTATTTGCTTAGCTGTGTCTGCAGCATTTTCTGAGGCGTTATGTGCTTTGTTGAAACACATCAAGCTGAGTTTAATTTTGTTTGGCTTAAACGTTTGGCGTAGTTCCTTTGCAAGTATCAATACACTTGGTTCTGGTGAAACTTGAGCTTTATTTGTAACAGGAATCATTAATGCAAGGTGGCTATTCATCGCTAGTTCTGGGCTTATAACTGTGGCAATGTTTCGTAGTGCAAGAGCGTGATCACAGTTGGTTACTTCATCCGAACGGTCACAATAAATTGCCAATTCAGGTTTACCAATAGCGGCAATTGCATTATTTACTTGGATTTGTAACCCTTCAATATCGCAGATATGGGTGGCAAAAAATTCTATATATTGATTGCTGTGTGCAAGGCTACACAAGGTTTGCTTTGTTATATCGCTAAATTGCTTGTCGAATAACGCAACATCATCACCACGACGAATATATTGCTTTGCTAATTCGAACCCAATACCACTATTACTACCGGTAATAAACACTCTTCTTAACATTACACGACCACTGATTAGCGAAACTAGCTAGTCAATATATATAAATTGTTAACCAATTAATTAACTTTATACGACCTGTTTTTAGCTTTTTGCGCCATTATAATCAATGTGACTTACGATAGTCTTTTGGTGGCATGCCATACCAGCGTTTGAATGCTCGGGTAAATTCGCTGTAATTAGAAAAGCTTAAGATATCTGAAATGTTTGATAAGCTTAGGCTTGATTCAGTTAAATATTGGTGAGCTAAATTGCAACGAACCTCATCAACGAGTTCGCGAAATGTTGTGTCATACTGGGCTAAATGTCGCTGTAGACTTCGCGCACTCATTGACAACTTTTCAGCGATTAAATTAACACCAAATTGTTCATGAAGTAGATATTGTTTTATAAGCACTTCAACATGTTCACAAATATTTTCGCGTTTAGACTCGTTCGGGTGTCCAAGTTGTTGACTAAGAATAGAAAACAACTGCTTATCTGAGTTCTTAATGGCCAACTTTAGGTATTTTTTCTCAAACACTAATGCGGTATGAGCACAGTTAAATACTGGTATTTGACCAAGGGCTTGGCGGTATACACTGGTGTTTGCATCACAGCTGTGAGGCAGTTCTAGGCGGTGAAGTTTTATTTGGTCATCGGTTAATTGTTTTAAAAGATTAACCCCAACACTCAGAGCTAGGTCTGCTCCGTGATATACACCGACTTTTAAACTACTGCGCACTAAAAAAGACAGTTTTACAAAGTCTTGGCCACTTTCGAGCAACAGATCAGCACTATTTTGATGAATATGATAGTACTTGGTTAAGTTTTTTAACGCCATTTCAAGAGTCTCGCAGTTACCCATCAAATAACCAACCGAACCTAAGATGTTGAGACTTTGCCAACGACCTAGCTCTAGGCCGAAATAGGGCAGGTTTAATTCTTTCGCTGTGATTTCTAGTAACTCAATGAGCTGCTGATATTGCACAAAATTATTGGGCTCAATGAGCTGTTTTCTGTCTAAGCCTACGCGCTCTAATAGTGCATCTGGGTTTACTAATTTACTTTCAATCAGTTCGACATAGCCATGTAAAGCAGATGCTCTAATTAGGTCGGGTGTGTGTGTTTTGCGAGGCATAGTTTGCTCTTTTTTAGTGCGCTGGCGTAAAAAGTAAAAAATTTTGCGTAAAAAGTAAAGTAATAAAGGTCATTAAAGTTTAACAATGTATTAACCAAATGGCCTGCTAAATGCAATTGAGGCTTTAACGTGCTTAGAGGAACACACAATGAACTACTCAAAAGTTTTTATAAGTGGTGGTAATGGCTTTATTGGCCGCACGCTGGCGCGCTACTTTGAAGCGAATGGAGTCGATGTATGCGGCGTTGATTTAACGCCCTCTAAAGAATTCAATATTGTTGCAGGTAACTTGAATGAGCCTGCTGGCTGGCGTTCATTATTGAATGACTGTGATTTGGTTATTCATACTGCGGCAATTGTTTCAAATGCGTTTAGTTACAAGCAAACATGGCAGGCGAATGTAGGCTGGACGAAAAACTTACTTGATGCAGCGGTCGCAGCAAACACAGTAAGGCGTTTTATTCATATTTCGTCGACTGCCATTTATGGCAGTAATTGGCAAACAGATATTAAAGAAGATGCGCCTTTGTTACCTGATGGGCGAGCCTATAACGACTCAAAAATGATGAGTGAACATTTAGCGCTAAGCTATCACGCCAGTAAAAAACTCAATGTAACAATAATTCGTCCTGGCGATGTTTATGGCCCTGGTTCAAAGCCTTGGATAGCTTACCCATTGCAAGAAATCGCCAAAGGCACGTTTATGGTGCCACAGGGCATGTTCGGCCCTGTTTATATTGATGATTTAGTGAGAGGCATTTATCAAAGTGCCATGAGCGAGGGGGCAAATGGTGAGATTTTTAATCTATCAGGCCCAGAGCAAGTAACTAATCAAACTTATTTTAATTATTTAGCGCAAGCACAAGGGAAAAAGCACGTCACAGTTGTGAACTTGTCCTTAGTGCTAAAACTAACGGGCTTTATAGAGTGGTGTTATCACCTTTTTGGTAAAACCACCGATATCAATCCATCAACTATGCGCATGCTAAGCCGAAAAAGTGCGGCATATAGTAGTGAAAAAGCGCACCGTGTTTTTGGCTATCAACCTGAATTTACCTTACAGCAAGGTATGCAACATGCGTTGCAGTGGGCGTATGAGCAAGGGCTTTGTAAAGAAGAGCTATGCACTAATACCGTAGAAGCAAATTAAAGACAACTAGTTAACTTATTGAAAGCAATTGAAAAGAGGGCACACATATGGCATTACCAGATATTATTAACCATCAAGATTTCTTACTGACAATTCATACCAATGATGAAAAGCTAATCAAAAACGCCTTACCGGGCGTGCATATCTACCCACTGATGCTGGATTCTGAAAATGGAGTATGGGTTTTGCGTGTTTTATTTGAACCAGGTACGGTTTTACCAAAACATTTTCATACTGGTGTTGTGCACTTATATACGTTAGCGGGAAGTTGGCACTACACTGAATATCCAGATGATTTACAAGTGGCGGGCAGCTATTTATTTGAGCCAGGCGGTTCGATTCATCAATTTCAAGTACCTGAAGACAACACTGAAGTGACAGATACCTTTATGGTGGTTATGGGTTCTAACATCAACTTTGACCCTGATGGCAACTATATGAACATTATGGATGCAGGTTGGATTGAGCAAGTGATGTTAGCAGCTGCAAAAGAGCAAGGAATTGAGCCTAACTACATCAAACCTAAGAGCTTATACGGCTTTAGTAAATAATTTTATTCCCTGAAGCAAAGCCCTTAATTGCAGTAAGCTATTGAGGGCTTTATATTTATTACGGGTTATTTGTAGTTCAATCTAAAAAACAAATCAATTTAATCTAAACAATCAATTTTATTTTAATCGCTCACACCTCTATTGTATTAATCAAGCAGACGCAAGGCTGCGTTAATTAAACTTTTTTAAATACATCAATGAGGAATACTATGAGCACTTCATTAATTAACACAAAACTACAACCATTCAATGCAACAGCTTACCACAATGGTGACTTTGTAGAACTAACAGAAAAAGACGTGCTAGGTAAGTGGTCAATCTTCTTCTTCTACCCAGCAGATTTTACTTTTGTATGTCCTTAATGTTTCTTATCTATGTGTTGAAATTTAAATAGTGTAGATAGAATAAGATTTAAGTAGATAAAGCCTTTCAACATATAGCTAAGCGCCATTATTCACTAAGTATTGATAAAAAATGCGTAAGCTTACATAAAAAAACAAGAATCAGTAAAGAAAGACAAACCATCTTTGCTAACTGTTGAAATTTAGTTAATTCCAAATTGGAGATTTAAAATGATAAATAAAGTACCAGAAGTAATTTTTAAAACTCGTGTACGTAACGATAATTTAGAAGGTGATAATCCTTTCGAATGGAAAGACTTGAGCACTCATGAACTTTTTGCAGGTAAAAATGTTGTTCTATTTTCTTTGCCGGGAGCTTTTACTCCCACTTGTTCAACATCACATTTACCTCGATTTGAAGAGCTATATGATGAGTTTAAAGCACAAGGTGTAGATGCAATTATTTGTGTCTCAGTTAATGATGCATTTGTAATGTATCAATGGGGTAAAAGTCAGAATGCTAAAAATGTATTCTTATTACCTGACGGTAATGGCGAGTTTACAAGAAAAATGGGAATGCTAGTTGATAAGTCTAATTTAGGCTTTGGTATGCGAAGCTGGCGTTATTCTATGTACATAGAAAACGGTGAAATTAAAAAAGCTTTTGTAGAAAGTGACTATTCAGATAATTGTCCAACCGATCCGTTTGAAGTATCAGACGCTGATACGATGTTAAATTATTTAAAAGCTAAGTAGTTTAAATATGGTATTTACTCATAAGGCGTAGAACTCGCCTTATGAGTTCGATTTGCGCAGCATCCATGCTGCGGTATCCATTCGTCCCTGAATTTTATTTCATATTTCCTGCAAGTTCAGTGTGTGAGCTGTTCCAACAGCTCAGGAAACAGTAGTGATAAATTTATTTGTTTAGCAGGATGAGAAATGTGCATGTTGCCTTTTTATCTTTAACGCTGCATCCATGCAGCTAATTCTAATACTATTAATCTTTATCTACACAGGGCAAAAGTTAAGAAAGGACCTCACCCAGCATTTCACTTAATACAAAAGCATCAAATAGTTCGCATAGATATAGATAAAGAGGGATTGTAGCAATTAGCCCTTTTATATTTTATATAATTTAGCTAGATTATATAAAACTCATTAGTTCGAGATGTGTAATGCAAGTAGAAGATATATTTGAAAACATACGCGCTGCTTTAAATGAAGCACCAAGAAACCAGTTTACAGCAGAGTTGCATTTACAAATGTTAAAGTATGCTGATGAACTAAAAAGCATAACTTCTAGAGAGTTCTGTGACGGAGTAGGCATTAAACCAAGCTTTGGGACAGAGTTTAGCAAAATGCGAAACTTGACTACTCGACTAAAATCAGCAGGGTTAGATACAAATCTACTTTGAGCATAGATTGTTAAAAGGCGAAAGAAATTGATTATAAGAAATTTAAAAGTCGAAGAAGGCTTCTTTAGCAATCTGGACTTAACGTTTACTTCAGGCTTGAATGTTCTGATTGGAGGAAGAGGAGTTGGTAAAACTTCCATAATAGAACTTCTTCGATTTGGTCTTGCGTCAGGGAATTTATCTACCAGCTCAACAGACACAAATGCTCATGCAATTTCAATTCTCCAATCTTCAGGGCGGGTTTCAATTGAGTTGGAACACGATGGACGGGTGATTAATGTTTCTCGTTCAGCTTTAGATAAGCAGCCAATATTCTCCGAACCATTTGTCTCCCCAATTGTCTTTTCACAGAAGGAGATAGAAACCATAGGCTTAAATGCTGAGGGTAAACTCAGTCTTATTGATAGCTTCATTCCTGATATTAATGAAGGAATGGCTAATATTAGAAATTTGAATAGGGCGTTAGCAAGTTCAAGTGCGCAATTAAGTCAGTTGCGAAGGGAATTAGCTGAACTTCGAGAAAAAACATCACCACTTAGTAATCTAAGGCAGAGGGAGCAAGTTTTACAATCTCAACAAGTTAGCTTTCAGAAACAAAATCAAGCAGTTGATAACAGCCAACGACAGTTAAATGAGGCGCAAAATAACTTGGCGAATTTAATGGTCGATATTGAGAATTTGATTGGAATCCAGAATTTATTGAAAAATAAGATTAGTAGCCTTTCTTCTCTCTTGAACCAACAACCCCTACCACAACTGCAATCAACGGTAGCATCGAGCTTAAACTCTCTACTAAAGGAAGCAAACGAGCGTGATAATCAGACGATTAATCAAGCTATACAAAACAATGTTTCAATGCTAAAAGAGGTTGAAGCTGTGTTGAAACAGCTAACTGACCAAAGGTTGAGCCTTGACGCTACAGCAAGACAAAAGCGGACAGAAATAGAAAGCTTCACAGAGGGCGCAGGCGCTGTTTTGAGTGAACTTGGAAGAGTAAAACAAGAAATAGCTCAACTAGAAAATATTAATAATCTTATCCAAGGCAAAGAACAGCAATTATCTTCCGCATATCAAAATTGCCAGAGTATTCTTGAAGAAATAAACAGTGTAAAAAATTCTATTTTTGAAAAGCGTGGCTCTGTAATTCATAAACTTAACTCTAATCTTTCTCCAACTATAAAAGCCACTATATTGCCGCAATCAAATTTGATTGCTTATGGTGAATCACTAGAGAGCACTCTAAGGGGATCAGGGTTAAAGTATAAAGAATTAATTCCGGCTTTAACTGAAAAGGTATCCCCAGCATGGTTGCTCTATTATTCTCATACACTCAAATATGACGATTTTGCAGCAGCAATAGGAATTCAAATAGACAGGGCGACACGTTTGCTAGCCTATCTTAATGAGCAAGATATTGCGTCAGTGTTGACTGCTAAAATAGAAGATGCCGTTGAGTTTACTCTTTTAGATAATGGTATATACAAAAATGTTTCCGAATTATCTATAGGTCAACGTTGTACTGTTGCCCTTTCAGTAATCCTCGAAAACCCAAATCGAGTTCTAATAATTGATCAGCCAGAAGATCATCTGGATAACGAATTCATAGCTCAAACATTAATAAAAGCAATCCAGCAGAGAGCTACGCTTACGCAAACCATATTGTCTAGCCATAATGCTAATATACCTGTTTTAGGTAATGCATCGAATATCGTTAATTTAGACTCAAATGGAAGGAGAGGTTTTATCAAATGTATAGGCGCAACAGATGATAAGCGAGTAAAAAATGTAATTGAAGCAATTATGGAAGGCGGGAAAGATGCATTCAGAAAGCGCTCTACTTTTTATGGCGAATAGCTATGGATATTGAGAAGCTATTAAACCAGCTAAAAAGCTTAAGTCCTGACAAACAAATTGAGAATTTAAAAGCACTCAAAGAAAATGCTACGCCAAAAGAAAAGCAATTGATACAACTTGCTGCTGAAGACGCTGGGCAACCTTGGTTAAAGAGTGCTCTTTTAGACATTGCTAACTCAGGTAAAGTCACTGTTAAATATACTAACAAATCATCAGGTACAGATGAAATATTTGACAAAAACGCAATTAAAAGCGAAGCAGTTTCAGATAGCATTGGTCAGGTATTGCATGAACTTGAACCAATAATAGGTTCAATCAGAGTCTTTGCAGAGAAAGAAATCAGTAATTTTCCTCAATCAAGAACGAAATCTGAACTAGAAAAGCTAGATGAAGTACTCGAAACTTTTGAGGACTGGCGAAAGGTCGAACAATCCCCTGTCTTTCGGGAAGTAAAGGTACTTGAAGAAATATCAAAGGAAAAAGATAGAATTGCTCCCAAATCAATAGTTGAAATTCAAATAGATGTTTCTAATGACTTGACCTACATATTGTCCCCGGCATTACTACGCATAATAATTTCAAACGCGTTGAGAAACGCAGTTGAGTCAAGTAATCAACCGACAGTGAGAGAGAAGCATCCAATTATCGTTAGGGGGAGTTCAACTGATAACTCTATTTGGTTTTCTATTATTGATGATGGTATTGGTCTTCAAAGTAAAACTGATGAACTACTCAAAAGTAGACATACTACAAAGCCGGGAAATCGTGGTCTAGGTCTTGCCATAATAGATAAAGCCGTTACCTCAATGGGCGGACATTGGAAACTAAACAATTCCAAACCGCATGGAGCTGAATTATATTTTGAAATACCAAAAAGGGAATTAAGTTGAATATTTTACAAATTGAGGACGATGTTAATTGGTTTGAGGGCACTGTTAAGCCCCTATTGCTTGAAATTGGAGCGAAGCAGATTTTCCACGTAGAAGATTACGACAGCGCGATTCAATGTATAAACGAACATAATATTGATTATGTTGTGCTTGATCTAGCCATTCCATTAAACCAATCGAATCCAGTCCCAGATGTTGCAAATGGCTTGCAACTTGCGTCTCATTTACGAACAAAGTATTCCGGAACACCAATTTTGATTCTTACAGGTCAACAAACTGAGGAAGCGGTAGAGCAATTTGTTGAGGATCAGGAAGCAACGACATTTTGGGATGGAAGTCGAAAGAGCCTTGTAAAAGTAAGACCCAAGAGAAGAGTAAGTGAAGCCATATCTTTACTTTCATCGTCTGTAAAATTGTTAGAAGATATAGATTCTCTCGAAATTCAAGAGACAGGATGCAACTTAAACTGCTCAGAGAAGCGTGTAATTAGTATTTTTTGTAAAGAAAACTCAGCTATTGCAGCTAGAGTAAAAACATTAAACGATGGTCTATCATCTGCGAAAGTTCTCCAAGCAACTTTAATAGGTCATCTGGGACAAGACTTACCTTGGACATCACTGGTCAAAATTGATACGAAAGAAAATATTGATGTGGATAGCAATAATTTCAGGAACCACGTTAATAAGCTTCCTGTTGGTAGCTTTCCTAGTGTTTTAAACGAGTATGAGGCTGGTTGTGCGGATAAAAAGGGAATTTGTTATAGGTTTGCGACTAATTACAACAGCAATTATTTTACACACTTAATGTCCAGCGAGGATAATACGTTAACCATACTGGCGAAACTTAAAGAAATCCTTTCTATATGGAGTAACAATAGAGAAGTAAAGCAAATCACAGTCGGTGCAATTAGGGAGCTGATATGTCCAAACCACAAATTTGATAGTTTAGTGGATATTAGAAAGCAGTTAGGATTAGATGATTTTGAGCAGAAAAGTTTAAACGCAAACTTTAGTATTCAACATGCAGACCTACATGGTTTAAACATATTGGTCTCTGAGGATTTAAATCCTATCTTGATAGATTATGGTGATATTAAGTTAGCTCCTTCTGTGCTTGACATAGTAACCTTAGAGTTAAGTCCATATTTCCATCCTCATTTGCGGCAGCATGAAGCACCTGAAATGACGTTGTTCGAAAATTGGTTCAATACCGAGCAATTTTTACCGTTAAATCGATTCACTAATGTTGCAAATTTCCTTAGAGATTGGAAATCAGCAAATTGCTTCATTGAGAGGGAGTATGTAGCTACTGTCTACGCATACGCTTTACGGCAACTTACATACAAAGAGACTAATAAAGAACTAGCTATCAAACTAATTGAGATGTCTATAGCAGCATTTAAGTAACTTAAGTGAATAAGTCTTAACTTAATCTGTCAGGTTCGATTAATAGAACTCAATCAAATCTGACAGTCGCATATGTGCCCAGACTGTGTGAAAACTAATTTTTAATAAATTGTCTTGGGTATGTTCTTAGTTTGAAACCATTTAAGATGGTTGCGATCGATTTTTTCTCAGTATCGCAATTTTCTCCGCGCGAGCGAAACTGCTAT
>Ga0208813_1000291_pt1 | contig 42488 bp, 30 predicted proteins | sample MalvireepMed_904_FD_184250 | JGI IMG/M metagenome (GOLD analysis project Ga0208813, IMG submission 184250) | Marine viral communities from the Global Malaspina Expedition - Malaspina viral metaG DeepMed_904 (SPAdes) (version 2) | ecosystem: Environmental > Aquatic > Marine > Oceanic | place... | reverse complement strand
AGCATGTTGAAACTGGATATGTGTTTAGCAATTATGCTAAATAACTATGTGCATGAGCCGTATACGAGGCCCGTATGTACGGTTCTGTGAGAGGGATGAGGCGGTGACGCCTCACCCTACTCGATATTGCTTATAAGTTATCGACTAAATTTCAGGAGTATAACGAGTGGCCAATGGCAACTATTTAATTAATTTGTACGAGCGTTGTTTGAAACTGCCGTTTGGGCGCAAGATTTTCTCTGCAATGTTTGCTCGAAAAGCGCCTTATTTTGCAACCATTAAACCGCTTATCACTGAATTAGAGCCTAACTTTTGTCAGCTTACGTTCAAAAAGCGAAAAGCCGTTCAGAACCACATTGGTACGGTGCACGCTATTGCAGTATGTAACGGAATGGAGATGGCTATGGGCGCATTAGCTGAAGCTTCTATTCCAAAGCATTTGCGTTGGATCCCCAAAGGTATGAATGTTCAGTATCTGGCAAAAACAAACAGTGACGTGACTATTGAGGCGAAGGCATCAGATCAGACTTGGCAAGTGGGTGAGCAACCAATAACCGTGGAAGCGAAACGGGATGATGGTACCGTGGTTGCTGCTGGTGAGATTATTATCTACGTTTCCGAAAAGCCTAAAAAGTAAATCGGACATACTAAAAAAGGGACCCAAAGGTCCCTTTTTAAATGCTAATTTCTTAACCTTTATTAAGGTTTGCCAACCGGCTCGTTAGCATCAATAACTGCACCTGGGTGTTCGTCTTCGCCATCGTCCGGCGCCAGTTTTTCCCATTTACGGGTAAACAGAGCCAATACGAAGACCGCCGCACCAACGCTTACACCGAACACAAAGATGGTCCAGTAAAGCTCAGGCATTGCTTGTGGGTTCTCCGGGTCAAGGCCACCAGCCAACAAGCCAGCAACAACGTTACCGATGGAGTAGGTGAGTACGAAGATACCCATCATCTGGCCCGCCATACGCTTCGGTGACAACTTACTTACTGCACTTAGGGCAACCGGGCTTAAGCAAAGCTCACCAACGGTATGAATGAAGTAAACCGCAACCAGCCAGTATGGCGCCACTTTAAGTCCACTTGCAGCGGCTTGTGAGGCGAAGAACATGACAATGAAGCCTGTCGCCATAATGATAAGGCCAATAGCACTCTTAAAGCCGTACGACGGGTTGATCATACGCTTGCTCAGGTTGATCCAAAGCGCCGCAAAAAATGGCGACATAATGACCAGGAATATCGAGTTCAGTGACTGGAACCAAGTGGTTGGAATTTCGAAGCTACCAACCATGCGATCTGTTAAGTCACGGGCAAACAGGTTAAATGAAGAACCTGCCTGTTCGAAGCCTGCCCAAAACATCGTTGACGCAATACACACCAGGAATAGCGCACCAAGGCGCTTCATTTCATCTCGAGTCAACTTCCCGAAGATAAAAACGGACAGGTAGTATACGAAAAATATAACGGTGAAAATAATCGCAACGTTTCCGGCAACTACGGTTGGGTCAATCGTGACGTAGTCGTTCAGTGCTAAGTAGGTATAAACAGCTAGGCCTGCTAGTAACAGCCAAATGATTCCCCAACTGCGTTTCGTACCTTTAGGACTCATTGGTTTTGGTGGTTTTTCGCCAACGCCGTTCAACTTACGCTGAGTCAGTTTGTACTGAATAAGGCCGAATGCCATACCAACAGCTGCTGCACCGAAACCCCAATGGTAACCCGCGTTTTCCATTAGGTAACCGGTAACAAAGTAACCGATGATTGAACCAATGTTGATACCCATGTAATACAGGGTATAGCCACCATCACGACGATCATCGTCAGAGCTGTACAGCTGACCGACCATAGCAGTGATGTTTGGCTTTAACAGGCCGGTACCCAGTACCACCAAAATCATACCAACAAAGAAGCCTGCTTCACTAGGAATGGCCAATACAATGTGGCCAAGCATAATGATGATGCCGCCGTACCAGGTGGCGCGTTGACCACCTAACAAACGGTCGGCAATCCAACCGCCTGGTAAGCCCATGAAATAGACCGCACCGGTGTATAGGCCGTAGATAGCGGTTGCAGAGGCAACGGTTATTGCGAGTCCACCTTCTTGCAGACTGGCGGTCATGAATAAAACGAGTAGCGCGCGCATGCCATAGTAACTCATGCGCTCCCACATTTCGGTAAAGAACAGGGTTTGTAAGCCCCCTGGCTGTCCGAAAAAGCTTGAGTCTTTATCGACTATATTTTTAGGATCCATTCTTGTTATCCATTTTGTTATTTAACATCAAATAGTTATGTCTATTTTTAGCTTATTCGACTAAAGTCGGAGTCGAAAAAGGTGGCAATACTTTACTAGCGGTAGCCACAGAATGGAACCGAAAACGACGAATTCACTGGTTTTGCTGTCTAAACTCGGGCTCGGCAACAGGTTTGCTGAATAAATAGCCCTGGAAGTAGTCACAGCCTAATGAAGACAAGTAGTCAAAGTGCTTTTCTGTTTCGACACCTTCGGCAACCACTTTAAGCCCCAGGTTATGTGCCAGTTGCACAATCGTCTGCACAATGGCTTCTTTTTGCTTAGACTGAAACATATCTCGCACGAACGACACATCAATTTTCAGAACATCAAACGGCAGCTTCATCAAGTAGGAAAGAGATGAGTAACCCGTGCCAAAGTCATCGAGCGCGAACTGAATGCCTAGTTGCTTCAACTCGTTAATTTTGTGAATGACTTCATCCAGGTTTTGCATTAACACGCTCTCAGTCAACTCTAGTTTAAGTTGGCCGGCAGGCACTTCGTAATGCTTCAACAGGCTGTTTAGCTTGTCGACAAAGTCCAGTTGCTGAAACTGCGGTGCGCTGACATTAATAGAAAGAACCCAGTCGTTTAAACCCAGCTGTTGCCACTGACGAATAATTTGGCAGGCTTGCTCATTAATTAAGTCACCCAGACCAATAATAAGACCGGTTTCCTCGGCCAGCGGAATAAATTCCGCAGGAGAGACCATTCCCCGCTCGCTATGATGCCAACGAATAAGGGCCTCTGCGCCAATAACAGTTCGGTTTTCATTAAGCTGGGGCTGCACATAAAGCTCTAAGCCGGTGCGCGTTTCTATCGCATGGCGTAAATCTGACTCAAGCTTCACTCGCTTTTCAATGGCATCGGCCATTTCAGGGTGATATAAGCGAATTTCGCCCATGCCATTGCGTTTTGCTTCGGCTAAGGCTAATGCCGCCTGAACCAGTATGTCTTCTGACGATTTGGTTAAGTCGCTGATAACTGTTGCACCAAGACTCATTGAGCACTGATGACGGTAATCTTTTAATGAATAGGGCGCTTGCAGCTCTTGTTGCAGTGTTTTAGCCATGCTCAGCGCGTGCGACTGCGCCTGTACCGGATTATTGCTCTTGCGCACCCGGGCAACCACGGCAAACTCGTTAGAGCTGGGGCGTGCAACCATATGCACGTTTAAATTGACGCGCTCGAGTCTGTGAGTGACTGATTGCAACAGTAAATCGCCCAGGGTCGGTCCAAGCGTGTTATTCAGAACTTTGAACTTGTCGATGTCGAGCAAAAATAGAACAAGGTGTTCGTCTTCAGGTATTTCCTGCTGCTGTTGAGATAAGTAGTCCAAAAGAGAGCGGCGATTCGGCAAACCTGTTAGTGCATCGTTGAAAGCTAGCTCCCGAATGCGCTTGTCTGACTGACGTATGGCTCGGTAATTATGTTGAAAGCGTCTATCAATGACTGATGAAACCCAGGAGATAAGCGCGATAAGTGCGACGGCAATGACAATAGCGTAAATCAGCCATAAATGTTGGTGTTGAGCACCGGTTGTTAAGCTAATGGTGGTTTCATTTGCGTAAAAGCGAGCGGCCAGCATCGCAACATAGTGCATACCACTAATAGCGGCAGCGATAATCAGCGCAGTGACAAACTGTATTTTTCGAAGTTCGCTTTTGGCGCCGCGAATGGTGTTCGAGCGGCTATAAGTACTCATGGCAAGAATACCTAGAGCCACCGCAATAACTATGGAAGTCGCAAACCAATAGGGCGAGTAAAGTAGCTCTGCATTTAACTGCATAGCTTCCATGCCCAGGTAGTGCATTAGTCCAATACCGGCACCTAAAATAGTGCCCGAAAGAATGTTTGTTTTGCTTGAAACCTGGTTGCGTACTCTTTTGAAACTAGCCAGTTTGTCTGCGGACAGGTGCAAAGAATAGGCAAAGTAATTGCCGATAATAGCCGGGGCTATCGAGGCCAGAGTCAATCCAATACTGTGTGAAACCACCACAGGCAACTGGAACGCTATCATGCCTATAAAGTGCATGCTCCAGACGCCAATACCGGCAACAATTGCGGTAATAAGCGTCCAGGTTCGCTGTTGGCTGACTGAACGATGACGATGAGCACGCTCAAATATCTTTAACGCGGTAAATGACGCTATAAAAGCAACAAGGTAGGACAGGGCAACAAGCCAATAATTGTAATTGCCGGGTAGCGGAGCTTGTGAGTACTGCCCCAGATCAAAAAAAGTCATTAAAACGTCATTCATAAAAGCATCTTATCAGATCATTAAACGGCATTGCTAAGCCAAATTTCCCCAAGTGCAGGAGTGCTTAAATTGTCGACAATGCGATTGTTTTGGAATTGAAAAACGTGGTTATTTAGACTACCCTGTGTAGATTGTCGACAACCAAGTATTTTCTACTTATTTAAATAATATATGCAGACTTTTTACGATCAGTCGTACTCATTCAGATCACCCGTCACGTCAGCCGATCGTGTTCTTGTTGCGGTGCAAAAAGCAATTGTCGAAGGCGATATTGCCGCCGGCAGTAAAATTAGCGAAGCGGGTCTTGCTAAACAATTTAATGTTAGCCGGGCACCATTGCGTGAAGCATTAGCGCGACTAGAGCGTTGTCACTTGGTTGAGCGTACCCCGAATGCAGGAGCTCGCGTTGTCACATTAACCTACGAAGGCTTAATTGCGTTGTATCAAATACGTGAAGAGCTGGAGGGGTTAGCTTGTCGTCTTGCGGCGGAACAAATGGCCGATGACGAAATTGATGCCTTGTCTAAACTGTTAGAGCAACATTTGGAAAATCAGCGGGTGCGTGAAGGCGAAAGTTATTATCAAGAGGCGGGGGATGTCGATTTTCATTACCGCATTATTCTTGCCAGTAAAAATCAGTACTTAATTAATATGCTCTGCGACGAGCTTTACTTTTTAGTTCGCATGTACCGTGTTCAGCTTGGTATGAATGGTCCGCGTGTGTCGCGTGCTTTTGATGAACACAAAGCGATTATTACCGCCATTGCGAACCGCGATGGCGAACTTGCCGATTTGTTGATGCGCCGCCATATCAGTGCATCACGCAAAAACATTGAAACAAAACTACAAGCACATAAGGAAGTATCATGAGTCAATTACAAAGCCCAGGTGCGAAACTGCGCCAAGCCGTAGCCGACGAGAGCCCACTGCAAATTGTCGGTACCATTAATGCTTACACAGCCATGATGGCTGAAAAAGTCGGTCATAAAGCGTTGTACTTGTCAGGTGCTGGCGTGGCTAACGCGTCTTTTGGCTTGCCTGACTTGGGAATGACTTCGTTGAACGACGTATGTGAAGACATCCGTCGTATTACCGGTGCCAGCGACTTACCACTGTTGGTGGACGCCGATACCGGTTGGGGTGGCGCATTCAACATTGCTCGTACGGTAAAAGAAATGAGCCGTGCCGGCGCCGCAGGTTTTCATATTGAGGATCAGGTCGCGCAGAAACGCTGTGGTCACCGTCCAAACAAAGAAATAGTTAGCCAGGGCGAAATGGTTGACCGTGTCAAAGCGGCTGTCGACGCGCGTATTGATGATCAGTTCTACATTATGGCACGCACCGATGCATTCCAGCAGGAAGGTATCGAGTCTGCTATTGAGCGTGCGCAAGCTTGTGTAGATGCAGGTGCAGATGCAATTTTTGCCGAAGCGGTGCACACGCTGGAACACTACAAAGCCTTTACTGATGCACTAGATGTGCCGGTACTGGCCAATATTACCGAGTTTGGTGCGACGCCGCTGTTTAACAAGCAAGAACTGGCCGATGTGGGCGTAGAAATTGTGCTTTATCCATTAAGTGCTTTCCGAGCTATGAACAAAGCGGCACTGAATGTCTACAATAGTATTTTAGAAAACGGTGACCAGAAAGCGGTTGTCGATGACATGCAAACGCGTGCGGAATTGTATGAATTTCTGAACTATCACGATTTCGAAGAAAAACTCGACCAATTATTTAAAAAATAAACAAATTAAGAAGGGAAAAATCATGGCAGAGAAGAAACTAAGTGGCGCAGGTTTGCGCGGACAATCAGCCGGCGAAACGGCACTATGTACAGTTGGTAAAAGCGGCTCAGGCTTAACCTACCGCGGCTATGACATTAAAGAGCTTGCCGAAAAAGTCAGCTTTGAAGAAGTGGCGTACCTGCTGGCAAAAGGCGAATTGCCGACTCAGTCGCAACTTGACGACTACCGCAAACGCTTAAAGTCACTGCGCGTGTTGCCACAGGAAGTCAAAGACGTGTTGGAGCGTATTCCAAAGTCAGCACACCCGATGGATGTGATGCGTACCGGTTGTTCAATGCTGGGTAACCTGGAAACAGAAGAAAGCTTCGATGAAGCCGACGACCATATCGAGCGTTTCTTAGCGACATTCCCTGGCATCGTGCTGTACTGGTATCGCTTTACTCACGACGGCGTTCGTATCGATACGGACTCAGAAGAAGAGTCAATCGGCGCGCACTTCCTGCGTTTATTGCACGACAAAACACCGTCACAGCTGCATGCTGATGTGATGAACACCTCACTTATCCTATACGCAGAGCATGAATTTAACGCATCGACCTTTACTGCGCGCGTTTGTGCATCGACATTGTCTGACATTCATTCATGTGTTACCGGCGCGATTGGTTCATTACGTGGGCCACTGCATGGTGGTGCTAACGAAGCAGCAATGGAACTTATCGAAGACATGAAAGACGCCGAAGATGCCGAGCAAACGCTGATGGGCATGTTAGAGCGTAAAGAAAAAATCATGGGCTTCGGTCATGCCATTTACAAAGAGTTTGATCCGCGTAACGACATCATCAAAGCATGGTCTAAGAAACTGTCTGAAGAAGTCGGCGATAGCCGTTTGTACGATGTTTCTGTACGCTGTGAAGAAGTCATGTGGCGCGAGAAGAAGTTGTTCCCGAATGCGGACTTCTTCCATGCGTCTGCTTACAACTACATGGGGATTCCAACCAAATTGTTTACGCCAATTTTTGTTATGTCGCGGGTAACCGGCTGGACCGCGCACGTTAAAGAACAGCGTGCCAACAACCGTATCATTCGTCCGTCTGCGGACTACACCGGTCCAGAGGCGCGTCCTGTTCCAGCTATTGGTGACCGTTAATATGAACAATGAATACCGTAAAAAACTAGACGGCACGACGCTCGAGTATTTCGATACTCGGGCAGCTGTTGAAGCCATCGAACCCGGCGCTTATGACAAACTGCCATACACCTCGCGGGTATTGGCAGAAAACCTGGTACGTCGCTGCCCGCCGGAGATTTTAACGCAGTCGTTAGAGCAGCTGATTTACGGCAAAAAAGAGCACGACTTTCCGTGGTTCCCGGCACGCGTCGTTTGCCACGACATTCTCGGGCAAACGGCTCTGGTTGACTTAGCAGGTCTACGCGATGCTATCGCCGAAAAAGGCGGCGACCCGGCAAAAGTGAACCCAGTCGTACCAACGCAGCTGATTGTCGACCATTCACTGGCGGTTGAGCACGCGGGCTTCGAAAAAGACGCGTTTGAGAAAAACCGTGCTATTGAAGACCGTCGTAACGACGACCGTTTCCACTTTATTAACTGGACTAAAACGGCGTTTAAAAACGTCGACGTGATACCACCGGGTAACGGCATTATGCACCAGATTAACCTGGAGAAAATGTCGCCGGTGGTGCAGGTTCGTGACAACGTCGCTTTTGTTGATACCTGTGTAGGCACCGACAGTCACACGCCGATGGTTGATGCGTTAGGCGTTATTTCTGTAGGTGTAGGTGGTCTGGAGGCCGAAAGTGTGATGCTGGGGCGCGCCTCTTATATGCGCCTGCCTGATATCGTAGGTGTTGAACTCACGGGCAAATTGCGTCCGGGCATTACCGGCACCGATTTAGTGTTGTCGTTGACTGAGTTTTTGCGTCGCGAACGAGTGGTTGGCGCCTACCTTGAGTTCTTCGGTGAAGGTGCAGAGGCATTGACTGTTGGCGACCGTGCCACTATATCTAACATGACACCGGAATACGGTGCCACCGCGGCAATGTTCTACATCGATAACCAAACTATCGACTACTTAAAACTGACCGGTCGTGACGATGACCAGGTAGAGTTGGTCGAGAAGTTCGCCAAGGAAACCGGCTTGTGGGGCGATAGCCTGAAAACTGCCGAATACGGTCGAGTCTTGCGTTTTGACTTGTCAAAAGTCGAGCGTAACTTAGCAGGTCCGTCTAATCCACATGCCTTACTACCAGCAGCTGAGCTCAGCGAGCGCGGCGTAGCCAAACATATTGAACAGCCGGAAGAGGGCAAAATGCCTGACGGTGCGGTGATTATTGCGGCGATTACCAGTTGTACCAATACCAGTAACCCACGCAACATGATTGCAGCAGGTTTGATTGCGCGTAACGCTAATAAACTAGGCTTAACGCGTAAGCCTTGGGTTAAATCGTCATTGGCTCCGGGCTCTAAAACCGTAAAAATGTACCTGGAAGAGGCTGACTTATTGCCGGAACTGGAAGGTTTAGGTTTTGGTGTGGTGGCGTTTGCCTGTACCACGTGTAACGGTATGAGTGGTGCGCTGGATCCGAAAATTCAGCAAGAGATCATCGATCGTGACTTGTTCTCAACCGCGGTATTGTCGGGTAACCGAAACTTTGACGGACGTATTCATCCGTACGCTAAGCAGGCGTTTTTGGCATCGCCGCCGTTGGTTGTGGCGTATGCGATTGCCGGCACTATCCGCTTTGATATCGAAAAAGACGTGCTGGGGTATGACCACGATGGTAACCCAGTCACGCTTAAAGATATCTGGCCGAGCGATGAAGAAATTGACCGTATCGTCAAAGAGAGCGTTAAGCCTGAGCAGTTCCGCAAGGTCTATGACCCCATGTTCAATCTGAGTGTCGACTACGGCGAGAAAAACAATCCGCTGTATGATTGGCGCGAAATGAGCACCTATATTCGCCGTCCGCCTTATTGGGAAGGCGAGTTAGCCGCAGAGAATACCTTAACCGGTCTGCGTCCGTTGGCGGTATTGGGCGATAACATCACTACCGACCACTTATCGCCGTCCAACGCCATTATGGCTGACAGTGCTGCAGGTGAATACCTGACTAAAATGGGCGTGCCGGAGGAAGACTTTAACTCTTATGCTACCCACCGCGGCGATCATTTAACCGCACAGCGTGCCACCTTCGCTAACCCGAAGTTGTTTAACGAAATGGTACGTGACGACAATGGTGACGTGATTCAGGGTTCACTGGCGCGTATTGAGCCGGAAGGCAAAGTCGTGCGCATGTGGGAAGCTATTGAGCACTACATGAACAATAAGCAGCCGCTGATTATCGTGGCCGGCGCTGATTACGGTCAGGGCTCATCGCGCGATTGGGCAGCGAAAGGTGTTCGCTTAGCGGGTGTTGAAGTTATTGTTGCCGAAGGTTTTGAACGTATTCACCGTACCAACTTAATTGGAATGGGCGTATTGCCACTGCAGTTTGAAGAGGGCACCACGCGCAAAACCTTGAATATTGACGGTACTGAAACTTTCGACGTGAAAGGCACACCGGCACCGGGGGCTGTATTGCAGCTGACTATCCACCGTAAGGACGGGTCGTCACAGCAAGTACCGGTTATTTGTCGCCTGGATACCAAAGAGGAAGTCTCTATTTACGAGGCTGGTGGTGTATTACAGCGCTTTGCACAGGACTTTTTAGAAGCGGAAGCAAGCTAAGGAGTTTGAGCTATGGCGTTTAAACCACAAATCAAAATTCCCGCCACCTATATGCGTGGCGGAACCTCGAAAGGCGTATTTTTCCGTTTGCAGGACTTGCCTGAAGCAGCGCAGCAACCGGGTGCGGTGCGCGATGCCATTTTGTTGCGTGTCATTGGCAGCCCGGATCCTTACGCCAAGCATACCGATGGTATGGGCGGCGCGACGTCCAGCACCAGTAAAACGGTTATCGTTTCTAAAAGCGAACAGCCGGATCATGACGTGGATTACCTGTTTGGTCAGGTGTCCATAGACAAGCCATTTGTCGACTGGAGTGGTAACTGCGGTAATTTATCGTCAGCGGTTGGGCCATTTGCCATTGCCAACGGTTTGGTAGCGCCTGAACGCATTCCTGAAAATGGGGTTTGCGAAGTCCGTATTTGGCAGGCCAATATTGGCAAAACTATTGTCAATAAAGTGCCTATGGTCAACGGTGAAGTGCAGGAAACCGGTGACTTTGAGCTGGATGGCGTTACCTTCCCGGCAGCGGAAGTGCCCGTAGAGTTTATGGACCCATCAGCTGATGGTGAGTCTATGTTTCCGACCGGTAATCTGATAGATGATTTAGACGTTCCGGGTATCGGCACCTTAAAAGCAACACTGATTAACGCCGGTATTCCGACCATTTTCCTGAATGCAGAAGAAATTGGCTATGATGGCACCGAACTGCAGGAAGCTATTAACGGCGACCCGGCAGCTTTGGAGCGTTTCGAAACCATTCGTGCGCACGGTGCCGTAAAAATGGGCTTGATAGACGACGTTTCAGATGCAGCTAATCGCCAGCATACGCCGAAAGTGGCGTTTGTCGCGCCGCCGAAAGACTATATCGCCTCCAGTGGTAAGAAAATTGCCGCCAGTGACGTGAATCTGTTGGTGCGTGCTATGTCGATGGGCAAACTGCATCACGCCATGATGGGCACAGCCGCAGTGGCTATCGGAACTGCCGCAGCCATTCCGGGCACTACTGTTAACCTGGCGGCGGGCGGTAATGACCGTACCATGGTTAACTTCGGTCACCCTTCAGGCACCTTACAGGTTGGCGCCGAATGTAAGCAAGTCAACGGCCAGTGGACCGCTATAAAAGCTATTATGAGCCGCAGCGCGCGCGTTTTAATGGAAGGTAACGTGCGTATTCCGGGTGACGTTCTTTAAATGGAACAAACCACGCAAGTCAAACTGCTTAAAGTTGCCATGATTACAGGTATCAGCCTGATTTTATTAGGTCACGTCGTGTTGGTAGTAACCTTTGGTAATGATGATATTGATTTTCGTGGTTATATTTTGGGGGCAGCGATGAATGCAATCGGTATTATTTTATCGCTGCCCACCAAAATTTATCTCACCTTAGTGCTTATGGAAAAGGAAGAGCGAGATAATAAAAATACGCATTGGAGTGATCGTTAATAAAAAAGGTCGTCAAAGTATGACGACCTTTTGTGCAGACTAGGAAATCATTCACCTATATGTTTATCAAAAAACGTTTCCAACTTTTTATATAACTCAAATTTATTGCCTTCTTTTTGGAATCCATGTCCTTCGTCTTCTTTGACGAACGTTTGGTAAGGCTTATTTACACGGTCTAATGCTTGAGTGAGTGCATTATAATGTTCAATTGGAACACGAACATCTTTTTCTCCGTGTACAAGTAAAATATCAGCTTTCATCTTCTCAACTAGGTTAACAGGGGAGTTCGCTTTTAATACCTCCATGTCAGTGCCAAGAACTCGCTCTAAATATTTTTCACCTGATTGGTTGCGTGAAATATCACCGGCATCATACATTAGAGGAAGTGAATATACGCCTACATAACCAACTCCGCACTGGTATAAATCAGGCTCTTTAGCTATCCCCATCATGGCTGAATAACCACCATAACTACCGCCATAAATACAAATGCGTTCGGGATCCGCATAACCTTGTTCAATAGCCCACAGGGTGGCATCAGTTACGTCATCTTGCATTGAACGCCCCCATTCTCCATAACCGGCTTGGAGAAATTCAGAACCATAACCTCCAGAGCCTCTGAAGTTAACTTGTAAAACTGCATAACCTCTATTAGCAAAAAACTGGTTTTCTGCGCTAAACCCCCACATGTCACGAGGACCATGTGGACCACCGTGAACATTAACGATCATTGGCAATTTGTCGCCTTTCTCAGCCCCTTTGGGTAAGGTGATGTATCCTGGCAGCTCAAGCCCATCACGCGCAGTAATGGTAAATGGGCGCATTGGAGCTAATTGATTAGGGTCGAGCTTTTTGTTAGGTGCAGCGATAAAACTGGCTTTCATGGTTTTTGTATTAAATAAAAAGTAAGAACCTGGATTAGTGTCCGAGCGGACATACACGACGGCAAGTTCTCCGTCTTTTGCACTACTGGTAATGGAGACACGTTGTCCGGGAAATGCGTTATCAAGGTTTTTCATTAACGCTGTACTTTCGCTATTGTCAGTGTACACCCGCTTGATTTTATCGGGCATAAAGTCAAAACCAATAATATCGCCTTTGACATCAAGTACTGGCGATAATACATCGGATGATGAATTTTTTGTTAAACGCTCGATGTTGTCGGTCTGAGTATCAAACTGATAAACCTCAGCAACTTTGCTTTCAAAATCAGTACCGAAGTAGGCATAACGGTTATCAGGAGAGAAACCATAAAAATTCAGTGTCTGACCGTCTTCGTAACCTTCGAGCTCTAATTTCTTCCATTCTCCTCCAGTAACGGGTTTAAAGTAAATACTTAAGTCCCCTTTACCATAAGCATCTTCGTCATCCTCTTCATAGGCGAAACTAAGACGAAGGTTACCATCGTTATCTGCAATGAGTTGATCTGCCTTGGGTGGCTGTTCGCCCATATAATAGGAGCGTGCTGAGTTTACGTTAATTCGGTGGGCTTTGGCTTCACCGCGGTCAGAATAATGGTATTTGTTAATCATGATGTGATCAGGGTCATTTGGCATCATGCTTAACAATGAGTAACCTGAAACTCCCCAACTAAACAATTCACGACGATGGCTTCCATCCGCGTTTATTGCATAAAGGTTTGGTGGCTGTTCTTGCTCATCCCAAAGGCCAACGCGCTTGCGACTTTCGAAGATAAAACGTTCATCAGTTACCCAGTTTATTTTACTAAAACGTTGATACTGTCCTAATTCAAAACTTGCTGTTAACTCATTGTCAGACCGTCGAATAACCATTAACTGATCGCGATCTCCTGCGTCGGCTTTTATCGCATAATAAGTGCCTTCTGGAGAAATAACCACATCAGTATAAAGGGTATTAGAGAAGAAATCTTCAACAGGGATTTCAGGGACTGAATCAGCTGAATTTTGTGCTATTACTTCAGCTGACGGTAACGCTAAAGTTATTGACAAGCCAAGCATAAAAGCTGACTTTTGCTTTTTACTCAATAAATCGCTCTGCTTAAATAGTGATAGGAGCATGGTGGTTTACCCGATTTTAATTTGTAGTTTTTATAAAATAATGTGCTTTTTCCTTTTCTATTATGTCAGTTCTTCACATTAGCTTTAAACGCAAAATGTTACAAATTGTTGCTATTTTGTTGCATTGATAATTTTAATCAGCATAGCCCCATGGAGTAGGGGGAGTATCAACGGTTTCTGTTAAATCAAAATCCACCCGAAATTCTCTGCCTTCGCGAATTAAGCGGTAGGTAAAGGTGTCGTCGTGAATATACATTTGCCAAATATTGGTATTCGACTGCGGCACACCCAATTCAATAAATAATTCTTTTGAGTAGGCGTCAGCCGGGAACGACTGTGCAGTCGGGTAGCCTTTGTCGACCGTATGACCACCATACATAGTTAGCGGGTCATAGTTGCCGTCGGGTTTGCGGTGATCATGTTTAAGGCTAATGCCAGACCCTGTTTGCGTTAAAATCCAGGTGCGCGAATGGTCATCGCCAACATGAAAAGGAATTTCAATTTTCGCATCGCCGCACTTGCGCACATGCATAATCAACGGGCCTTCAAAGCCCTCACTTGAAGGGGTATCAACTGTTACTTCGCCAGCGTATGAGTTGCCACAGTGCTGGTTAATTGCCTCAAAAAATTCAGCTTGAGCTTGGGTAGTCACCTGCGGTGCAGGCTTAATTACCTGAGCAGAGCTGGTAAATGGTGCAAAGCTTGCGACGGCAATTGACGTAAGAAAAACGATATTTTTCATTTTTAGACCATTGGATAATGTTTAATTTTGAATTATATGAGAAAGTAAAACCTGACATGAATCAAAGGCACATGCCAGTATTTTTACGTAAACTTATGATACCAAGTGCAGTAACCGAAATTTCCGATCTCCAACATATTCTGGATAGTCTCGACGCCGTTGTGTACGTATCTGACGTTGAAACTCACGAACTGCTTTTTATGAACAAGTATGCGCTAAAGAATATTGGCGGCGTAAACCAGTTCGGTGATGTTAAAGGCAAGCGTTGCTTTGAGGTTTTACAGAAAGGTCAAAAAAAGCCTTGTGATTTTTGTACTAACCCTTTACTCCCGAAAAGTGGTGATACGTATCTTTGGGAGTTTAAAAATACACGTAATAATTGCTGGTACCAATGTCGTGACCGCTTGATCCGTTGGCATGACGGACGCCAAGTGCGACTAGAAGTCGCAACAGATATTACTGAGCGTAAGAGTGTAGAAGAGCAACTGCATGAAACACAAAAGGAATTAAAGTTTCTCGCAGAAGTGGACAGCTTAACTCAGCTATATAATCGTCGCGCATTTTTTATGTACGCGGATAATTTGCGAAAAAGCCTTCCAAAATCAGCCAGTTTGGGCTTAATGATTCTCGACTTGGACTATTTTAAAGACATTAATGATAGCTATGGGCATGAAGCTGGTGATACGTTACTAGCGGCAATCGGGCAAAAGCTTCTTTCATTTTCCGGTGATGGCACTGTGGTGGGACGTATGGGCGGTGAAGAGTTTGCTATCGCCTTCCATGAAACAGAGAAACGGGAAAAGTTAGGCTTTGCAAACGGAGTTTATAATGCAGTGAGCAGCGTGAAAGCGCTGTACTTTAAAGATACATTGCAATGTACAACAAGCATCGGCGTGTCATCACAAATGGCGGCTACAGAACTTCGAGATATTATGCGTGAGGCAGATAATGCATTGTATCAAGCAAAATCAGCCGGTCGCTCTCAGATAAAAGAGGCCTAGGGCAGCCAAATATCTCCAATGGCGGTTTCTGGCGAAAAGTGATGCGCAATTTGTGCTTGCAGCAACTCGCCGCAGGCAAGGGCGTCGGTCATGGCATCGTGGGGGGCGTAAAAAGGCAGGTTGTAACGCTCCCGGCTGTCAGCCAAACGGATAGAAACAGGCTTTTTGCCGGTTAACTTATCCCACAAACTGCGTTTTTGGCGATGAAAGCGTGCCTCTATTTCCATGGTATCTATGAGTGGGAAGTGGATGGTTTCGTTTAAACGCTCTTCAAAAGCACCTTGTAAAAAAGGGCGCTCAATACCATTGTAATGGACGACCCAAACTTTGCCTGCAACAGCGTTTAACAATGGATCAATGATTTCAGCCAAATCTGGCGCTTGTTCTATCTCGCTGTGCGTTATGCCATGAATAGTGACTGACTCTTCAGTGAGCAAACGCCGGGGCTTTACCACCCATTGTTGAGCTTGGCTCATATCGATTCGCCCTAATGTCATAGGAACAACTGCAATACTGATAATACCGTGTTTATCCGGGTTCATGCCGGTTGTTTCAAAGTCGACAGCAACCATTGGTACGTCATCAATAGCAGTGTCTGCGCTAGCTATGCCAGCTTCATAATAGCGTTTAAGGCCAGGGTGTTTCGCTGTTTTTGCAAGTTGCTGAAAACGGTCGGGCCAGTTTACTGTACTTTTCTCTTGTTTATTCTCAGCGTCTGGCGGCAGGTAAAGCACAATTAGCCTCCAGAGTATTTGTAACGCAGGTATTTCTGCGCATTACTGAGAATTTGGAAGGCGTCTTTCAAATGTTTACGCTCGAAGTCGGACAAGTCCTCGGGCGCTACGTTGTTATCGGGAATATCGCCGGCCTCTAAAGCCAGAGCCTGGTGACGAATGCGCACCATAGAAATCAATTCCAGTGCGTCACGTAAGTCTGGGCCACGACCTTTTGGCAATATATTAGCGTCAATAATTTCTTCAAGGCGGGCAAACGAATTTTGACGTTGAGCACTAATCGCCAAAGCATGTACACGAATTAAGTCAGCGACAGGACCGGTTCCACGGCGCTTTGTATTAATGCTGTCCCGGTGTTTGCCGTCTTTTTCCATGACAAAATCTTTGAAAAAACCGAGTGGTGGCGTACGGTTTAACGCGTTACGTGCCATAGAGCCCAGAAAGCGCTTGTGCTTAGGCGCTTTTTTACGAATGAGCTGGTTGAGCTCTTTGGCAAAACGCATTTCACCACTAACACCGTCTAAGTCAAAAAAAATTGACGAATGCAGCAGTTTTTCAGGTGAGGGGTTTTCTATCCAGTCCGTGAAATACTGCTTCCATTTTGATAAAGGCTGACGCCAGTTACGGTTTGTCGCCATAATATCGCCGGTGCAATAGGTATAACCACAGGCGTTTAGACCATCGGAAACAAATTGCGCGATATTTAAGAAATATTCATCATGTAGTTTAGGGTCAAAGCTGTCATCGAGCACCATTGCGTTGTCCTGGTCGGTCACCACGGTTTGCTCGTCTCTAGCCATAGAGCCGAGCGCCAAGAAACAGTAGGGCACTGGTGGCGGCCCGTATTTTTCTTCCGCCAACTCCAGCAGTCGCTGTTTGAAGCTTCGGCCTATCGTTGCCATAGCGGAGCCAATAATGCGTGAATTGGCGTCCTCTTCAACCATGCGTACAAAGCTTTTATGTACGTCTGGCACTAACTGTGAAAGCTCTTCAATGCTGGTTTGTTTAAAAATACTGGAAACGATGTACAAACTGCTTTGGGATTCATGTCGAGCTACATCAGATAAAGCAATAACGCCAATAACTTTGGACTTTCGGAGGACCGGCAAATGGTGCAAGTTGGTGCGCAGCATGGTTAGAAATGCTTCAAACACTCGATTGTTGTGCTGCACGAAGACCAGGTTCTCAGACATAATATCGGCGACTGGGTCGGAGGCGTCTTTGTCGACCGCTAGTACGCGTTTACGCAAATCTTTGTCGGTGATTATGCCCGCAGGAATATCACGCTTTTCGTCGTCATAAATCAGCAATGACGACACTTTTTCATCCGTCATTAAACATGCGGCTTCGCGTATTGAAGCGGTTTTATTTATCGCAATAGGCTCGCGTGTAATTAAAGTCTCAACTCGGGCTGATAATGTTCGGTTACGACTCTCATGTTCTTTTACCGCATGACTGACACGGCGCTGCTCTTCAACTTCAACAGCGTCGGCAAAGGCATCGTACTCGTCATAAAAGCGATTAAATAAGTCGCCGGGAATGTAATACAGCAGTGTATCTTCAATGGTTTTAACCGGAAAGCGTACGCGGCCTTTGCGGAGCAGGCCTGCTTCACCGAAAAAGCCACCTTCATCTAATCGGTTAAACAGTGATCCGTCTTTGTGATAAGTCTCAATTGAGCCACTTCTGACAACATGGAGTGCATCAATATGCTGGTTGAACTCAAGAATTTGAGTGCCGGCTTTGAAGTAAGCTACAGAGGTATTTCGTGCCGCAATTTGAAGTTCTTCTTCAGGTAGCTCGTTAAAAGGAGAATACTTGCGTAAGAAATTCAGTATTTCGACGTGCTCAGCTTCCATATAAGCACCTTAGAAAAGGTGAGCGACACCCAGAGGTATCGCTCGTGGTCGTTTATTTTGTGGTTTTACCAACTCTTGGTTCAGAGCGCAAGCCTTGGACTAAAGCCACGGATGCTGCTAAAAGCACAATAGTAAACGGTAGGCCTGCTGATACTGCCATGGCTTGCAGAGCCACTAAGCCGCCGCCAAGTATCAAGGCAATTGCAACGAGCCCCTCAAAGGTGCACCAGAATACACGTTGTGGTACAGGTGCTTCGACTTTACCACCTGCACTGATGGTATCAATAACCAACGAACCAGAGTCAGACGATGTAATGAAGAACACCATAACTAGTATAATACCGATGAATGAGGTAATGCCTGTCCAAGGTAAACCTTCTAACATCACAAATAGCTGCAATGACAGGTCGACGTTAGCAACTTCTTCTGCGCCAGCCAGGAACTGCTCAATAGCGGCTGTGCCGAAAACGCTCATCCAGAATACGCAGGCGAGTGAAGGAATCAGCAATACTGAAACCAAGAACTCACGTACTGTGCGACCACGCGAAACGCGGGCAATGAACATACCGACAAACGGTGACCACGCTATCCACCAAGCCCAGTAAAATGACGTCCAGCCTTGTGAATAGTTTAAGTCTTCTCGTCCAACTGGATTAGACAGAGCAGGTAAGTTCACAATGTAATTGTAAAGGTTGTCAATGAAGCCTGTCAGAATTGCGACAGTAGGCCCAACAATGATAACGAACAGCATTAATAGTGCTGCCAATGTCATGTTGATTTGAGATAAGCGCTGTACACCTGACTCAAGACCGGCGAGTACTGACACTAAAGCAACGGCAGTGATACCAATGACCAACAATACCTGTGTTGTATTACCTTCGTCCCAGCCAAACAGGAAGTTAAAGCCTGAGGCTGCCTGCGACGCGCCTAAACCTAACGATGTAGCTAAGCCGAACAGAGTTGCCAAAATAGCAACAATATCGATGATGTGGCCTGGCCAGCCCCAAACTCGCTCACCCAGAATAGGGTAGAAAATAGAGCGAATGGTTAAAGGTAAACCTTTGTTGAAAGAAAAAATAGCAAGACCTAAAGCCAGAACCGCGTAAATAGCCCACGGGTGCAGTGCCCAGTGGAATATTGTTGCAGCCATACCTAAAGCAACCGCTTTCGCCTCGTCACCCTCTGCGCCACCAAGTGGAGCCCAATCGGTACGAAGCCCGTCAGATCCGGTTTCAGTGCCTCCTAAGGCTGTACTGAAGTGAGTTATGGGCTCTGAAACGCCATAGAACATTAAACCAATACCCATGCCGGCTGCGAACAGCATTGAAAACCAGCCGAGATAGGAAAAGTCAGGTTTGGCTTCTGTGCCCCCTATCCGAACTTTGCCTAGCGGTGAAACCACCAATACCAGACACAAAATAACAAAGATGTTAGCGGCGCTAATAAAGAACCAATCTAAGTTAGCCGTTAACCAATCTTTGGTATTCGTAAATATTGGGCCAGCCTGATTTTGAAAAGCTAACGTAATGAATACGAAAGCCACAATGGCTAAGCCCGAAATAGCAAAAACGCGGTTATGAAAATCGAGTCCAAATGGACCTATTTTCATGACAACGTTGTCTTGTCCTACCTGATAGTCTGTATTGATGGGGTTAACTTCACCATCGGGAATCATGGGATCATCTGCTTGGCGTTCGCGTTCTAAATCCTTGTCGCCGCGCAGTACCTCTTCTTCTTTTTTGGTCATTTAGCTTCCCCTTTATTAAAAATAGGCGCTGATACGCATTTGAATTTAAAGCTAATTTTAAATTCACGTGTAGAGTATAGGAAGCTACGGAGATATCTTAAAGTTAGATCGGTAGAAAATTAGAATTGTTTTTCAAATTAGAGTAGAGGAAGGCTGGGGGAAGCTAACGGATAATCCTTTATCCGCCAGCTTATAGGGGGTTAGAAGCTATAACGAACGCTCGCACCTATAGTATCGATATCCTGATCAATTTCATCTAGATCATACAGTTTATACCCAACACCCAGCGATAAGTTAGTGGTCAGATGGAAAAACGCTGAAGCGTCATAACGAATGGCGTTTTCATCGTCAATATCCAGATAGTCAGCTTTGACAGATAACTCGAAGAAGTCGGTAATCATGGAACGAATACCCAGACCGGCCCCGTAGCCCGATTCGTCAAAAGACTCTGAGCCTATGGCATCAATAGAGCCAACAAGCTCCAGTTTTTCGTAGGTGACGGTAGCGAAAATGTCCGTAGAGTCGGTAATGCCATGGTTAAAGCCTAGACCGGCATTGAGTGAGTCTAAATCGACATCACCAAAGTCTGACTCGTCACCCACTGAGTCAAAGTTTGCCAGAACAAAAACGGAGTCACTAAGCGACAGGGAACCAGATACCGCGTAACCGTCCATAGAAATGTCTTCATCAAGCGGTGTTTCTATATCGGTTTCGATATAAGTTGCCTGAATTTTATCCCAGTTAGGAGAATCAGCTAAAGCGCTAGTCGAAGCTCCAATTAAAGCGAGTGCAATGATTGTCTTTTTCATGATACTTCCTTAGTGGTTGGTTGCTAAATACACGCGTTTCCGTTGTTATGAATAAAGTTAGAGCCGCTCGATAAAAGCTTCAATGGCTTTTACGAAACCTTTAATCTAAGCGGTTAATTAAGGAAATTAAGGCGGCTTCAGCAACGCGTTTAATATTGTCACGCTCTTCGCTGTCACTGACTTCGTAAGTGACTGCATGAGCCGCGAACTTATCAGTGATGAACTGCTTAAAAACACCGCTGTCAGGGTGTGCACCCGGCTGATATTCAAGCTCTACAGAGTCGACCATTTCAGCGATTTCTTCAATCCAGTTATAAACTCGTTGAGGGTTTCTTAAAGGCACTCCAGAACTAGGTTCATAGCCTTTAGGCATAGTGTAAAAAACATTTCGGTGCGTTGAGTGAAAATCAATGGCGAATTCAATTTTACCGCCACCTTTAGTTAATTTTGTTAAGTATTTAGCCAGTGCCTGGGTTTCCGGCAGCGTTTGGTTTTTCCAGTCCCTGTTCATATCGACACCGGCGGCTGTTAAGCGCCAATTGCCGTGATAAACCCCGTCTGGGTTCATATTTGGGACGAGTAAAATGTTGTATTGCTTACGAAAGTCAGAAACGTATTTTTCATCACTAAATAGCAACTCACCAAAATGGAGAAGTGCTATCGCGCCAGTCACTTCCGGTGGATGTTGACGGCCAATAAGTATCAGCCATTTATCGCTTGAAGGAACTGTATGCTCTAACGCAGCCAGGTTTCTTCCTTCACTGGAGACCCCGAGAGAAATAACTTTGGAGTGCTCAGGCTCTTTAATTAAGCTACTTAGCCATTCTATATAATGGACGTTATCGATAATTTCCTGTCCGGCGATAATTTCTTTTTCTTGGGCCGGTAGGGTGACTTTAAACTTTAACCAACCATCGCCTTCTGAGAAAGGGACCGGGTGCCACATATCTTCGCCGATACTGCTGCGTTTGGGCTTGTACCTTGAAATACCTTTGTCAGCAAACAAAGTAATAGTAAAGGTCTTACTCTCATGCGCCAGGTTTTCAACGGCAAATGCGTACCAGGGGCTAGGGTTTATATCTTCCTTTTCCGGCTTTAAATAGAGCTTAAATTGACCTTCCTGCTCTCGCTCACAATGATGTAAACGTCCCGCAGCAAAGTCAGTCGTAAACTCGACTTGCTCGAATGAGCAGCCGTCAGGATTCCTAGGTTTGTCCTCCTGAGGCTGCTGAAGCGTTAACTGGCTAAATAACGCAACGCTGGCTAAAGAGAGCATTTATTCCTCTAAAATGCCCAGGACAAGGTTGCGTAAGTGTAACGTCCGCGATTTGAATGGACGTCTGAGAAATAACCAAAGCTTTCATCGGCAATAGGCGGTTTCTTGTTGGCTATGTTTCGGGCGCCTAATCGGATACTGAGCCCGTCGAGAGATCTTTGACTGAAGTGGTAGTCGAGATAAATGTCGGTTGTGGTCCAACTGTCTATCGGCATCATATCTCCTTCAGATGTAGTCACGCTGGTTTCGTAAAAGTCGTCAATATAGTTGACTCGAATGCCGGCACCCCAGTTCCCCAGGTCCCAGTCGAGGCGAGTGAACGCACGCCACTTGGGGTTACCGTTCATTTGCCTTAAATCACCAGCGCCAACAACAGGTATGTCAATGGGTACAGCAGGGTTCCCATTTTCCTGAGCCTCCAGAACAATGGCACTGATAGGGTCCGGGGTTTGCATAAATTTACGTAAATGGGCAGCATTTATAGAGAAGTCAAAAAGGCCGTAGTTATCACTGTTCACCTGATAACTAACACTAATATCCGTTCCGGAAATTTCTCTAACTTCAAGGTTGTCGTATTGATTATTAACATAAACGACTTCTAATTCGTCGTTGCGAATAACTGCTGGATTTGCGTCACCTTGAGAACGAAGCAACGAATCGTAAAGCAGGTGAGTTTGACTATTTAGAATACCCACGACACCTTCTTGCTCAATGCGCCATCTGTCGACAGTAATGAGGAAGTTTTCGAATGGAGTAATAGCAATACCGAAATTGTATATTTCGTCATCTTCCGGGCTGAGTTCACTGTTACCGCCTCGTACCTCAGTTATGCTGTATCTATCGTCTATGACAGGGTCGGTTCGACTGTTTGTACGCGAGACACTTTCTTCGACGACCTGAGGCAGATTGGGGGCTCTGAAACCACCAGAATAGGAAGCTCTCAATTGGAGCCAATCGACAGGAAGCCAACTTAGAGCCAGTTTAGGCTTGGTCACGCTGCCAACATCGGAAAAACGTTCATAGCGTAACGCCATCTGCATATCGAATGTTTCATGAAAAGGGACAAGCAGTTCAGTGTAGGCGGAGAATACATTACGACTGCCTTGTGCATCGGGTGTCGAACTGCTGCCAAGCACGTCGGAGTCTGTCATTAGTTCGCCTGTTATTTGATCATAGAATGGTGTCGAGCCGTCCAGAAGGGGATGTCTGTCGTCAGCGTATGACTCATAGCGATACTCTATTCCGGCAGCAAGTCCAATGTCTCCGGCATACCAGTTGGCAAGCGTTGGGTTTGATAGTTTAAAGTCCCATTGAGCAAGTTCAGTGGAGCTATCCCGGGTTATGTCGTCGGTTAAGTTTGCTATGACGTCAGGCGCATTGTAGGCAGTGGTTCCGCTGTTTAGGTTATTTGGGTCCCCACCAATAAATGGATTATATGCTTCTTCTGGATCGGTTGAGTTTATCGCTTGCTGTAATGCGCTGACGCGTATCCTGTTATAACCGGTATCCAGAGTATCCGCTCTGGAATAAAGCAAGGCTGATTCCCATTCCCAGGTTTTTGCGTAACCACGCAGTCCCGCTAACAGACGGTAGCTTGAATCTTCAACTTCAATCCTTCGTGGGCCGACATCCATAGGTCGAATATTGCGTAATGTTACGGTTTCTCCAAAGGGGTTGTATGCAGCATCTTCGCTAATGGTAAAACGTTGTGCGGTTAAATTAGCGTTCTGTTCTCTGCGGCGTTTTGATATAGCGTCATAGTAAAGCGCTTCACCGAACAACTCGAGATTTGGGCTAAGGGAGTGGGTGTAATAGGCGAATAAGTTAACCCGGTCAACAGCTGAGGTCATGCTTTGATCCTGAAGCGCAGAGTCATAACGCATTTCTCGTGGAATAGACCCCTCCGCAGCACAAACGCCGTCAGAAATGACCTGGAAACAATCTCCCATGGACTCGGGGCCAATATGGAAGCGGCCAATGTTTTCGCCGTCAAAAATTGCCCAGGGACTAGAAAGAGAACGATTATCTAATTGTGTGTCACCGATAAATTCAGCAGGGACTCGCTCATTGAAGCGGCGATCTTCGCTTGCTGAGTAAGAACGTTCATTAGCGCCAATTTCATCGCGAGTGTAATAAGCAAAAGAGAGACTCAAATGGCTTTTGTTATCATTGAAGAAAAAACCAGTTGAGCCGCTAGCCAAGTATTGTTGCATCGATGTGCCTTTGGCATTACCTGCGTTTAGCTTTAATTCTGACTGAGTTACTTCCTTTTTCAGAACATAATTAACTACGCCAGCAACGGCATCGGTGCCATAAAGCGCGGATGCCCCGTCTCTTAATACTTCTAGTCGACGTAACCCCGATACCGGTAAAGTGTTTGAATTGACCGTTGCAACTGGAACGAAGTTTTCGGTTTGAGTCCCAGGGTGTAAAACTAAGCGACGGCCGTTTAGAAGGGTTAGCGTATTACCAGTACCTATGCCTCTTAAATTGATGGAAGCCACGTCGCCGCGGGCGTCATTAACGCCACCAATGGCCCGTTCGTTGTTAAAGCTAATGTCTCCTATTTGAGGCACTGAGCGTAATAACTCGTCCCCGGTTACTGCTCCGGTATTGGTTATGTCGTCGGCATTGAGGACTGTAACCGGCAGTCTTCCGGCAGCTTGCGCACCTCTAATATTACTGCCTACGACAGTAATTTTTTCCATGGACTCTGTTTGATCAGGGCTGGGTTGAGGTGGTTCTTCTGCTTCACGTTGGATAATAAATGTATTTTCAGACTGACGTATAACCTCAAGGTCAGTTCCTGTTAGTAAACGCTCTAGTGCCTCTAGAGGTGCAAAGTCCCCTTCTAAGGGCGTAGCACTGTAACCATCAACAACCTCTGGAGAGAATATAACTTGCGTGCCTGTTTGCTCGGCGAGATCAAGTAACGACGCGCTTAACGGTTGTTCTGCAAGCGATATTGACTGGACGGGGTCTTGAGGAATAATCGGCGCTGCTTGAGCTGGTAGGGAAATACAGCTTAACGCCGCGCAGGTACAAAGTGCGATGTAACTTTGTTTATGCTTAATCATAATCAGTACCTTTTTATTTATTGAAGGTTTACTGCGTCTTTAAAGGCATATACGCACTGAACTTCAATGTCCTCCATTATTTTTTGGAAAGCTCAATAGCATGCTCTGTTTCGTGAACTTTAACTGGAAGAGTTGCTGTGATGGCGTTTAAAACACTATCATCGTCACTCAGCCGGAATACGCCACTAATGCGGAATTGCTCTTGTTGAGCAAAACCCATTTGAATTTGTTTCGTGCGATAGCGATTCAATTCCTCGATGACTTCACTTAAAGGGGCATTATCAAACCTAAGAATGCCTTTAATCCAACCCGGCTGCTGATTGTTTCTGTTTGCGCGAGTTAATGAGATTTTGCTGTTTTCGTACGTTGCAATATCGCCTGACGTTAATAGACGAGTGCGACTTTCAGTGTGTTTTTGACGCGTGTCAAATTCAACGACGCCTTCTAGAACCGATACCTTTATTGAGTCTTCAGCGGCGTTCTTACGAACGGTGAAACGAGTGCCCAGAACTGTCACTTTTTGTTTTCCGGTATCGATAATGAAAGGCCTGGATTTTTCTTTCTGAATATCAAAAAACACTTCGCCGCGACGCAGTTTAACCAAGCGTTGCTCACTGGTTAGCATGACGGCAATCTCGCTGTTGGTATTTAAAGTAACTTCTGAACCATCCGGCAAGTCAATCTTACGAACTTCACCAACGCTTGACTGAAAGGTTTTACTCATGATGATTGGTTTGTGAACTTCATTTTTGACAATTTGGTCCCGCTGAGCCTTTTGAGACGCGGGTAAAAAAGAGGGAAGGGCATTTACTAGTAAGTAGACGGTGATAGCGGTTAGCAAAATAGATGCAGCGAACGCGAAAGACCTTTTTAAATAAGAGATACGATTAGTTGAACGGTATACTGCGTCACTGTGCTGCCAAATTGCTAACATGGCATTGAACTCTCGTTCATGACAGTCATTTTCTCTGCGCCACTTTTGTATTTCGCGTTCTTCGTTGGCGGTCAACTCACCGGAAAATAGCCGTGTGACATAGTAGGCGGCTTGTTTTTGCACTTTCTCGTCACGGTTCATAACGTACTCCCACTATTTGCCGACTCAAGACCTTTCGTTGCCTTCCTTATTTCACGTAAAGTGGAGGAAATGTATTTTTCTACGGTGCTAACTGAAACATCCAGTTGATCACTTATTTCTCTGTAACTCATTCCGTTAATTCTACTCAATAAAAACGCTTGCCTGTGTTCTTGCTTCAGGTGACCTAAAGCTAGCTCAATACGCTCTAATATGGCTTTGTTGGTATAAGCACGCTCAGGTGATGTTAAGTCTGTAAAGTGAAGTTCTTCAATTTGAGAAATGTGGTCTGACGCGCGCCGTGAAGCACTCCGACGAGCTCTATCAATAATGACGTGATTAGCAATTTGTAGTAGGTAGTTTTTTACTGTGGACATTCTGCCTGACAATCGTTTGTGAAGATCTGAGATTTGACTAAGCTTCACATAAATTTCCTGCATAACGTCATCATCTTCCTCAAACTGGCCCGTTCTAACGCGAACAAAGCGGCGCAAAGTAATATCGTACTCATTGACGAGTCTCTCGATGAGTTTATTACTTGCTGTTGGTGAAAATGCCGCTTTATGTTTAAACAAAATGACGAGATGCCTTATTTATGAAACGTGCTATCTATAGATATATACGCAGCCTGATACTTTTACCTCCACATTTATTTTTTCTTAACAATTGGAAGATCTTGAGGAGTAAATAAGAGCCTTCCGATTACCGCAATCTGTTTTTCGAATCTATTTGAGCCTACCGGAATTGCTGGTTTGGTCTATTATTATTTGCGCCCAAACTGGCGCTCAACAACGGTTTGAACCTCTAAACCGCTGGCCGGACAATGTCAGCTTAGACAAAGCGCGCCGTTTATTATGGCCAGTGAAACAAAAATATGGTCGCAGCTTATCGTGGGCTGACTTAATGGTGTTAACAGGAAACGTCGCTTTAGAGCCGTAAATTAACTGGGAAGCGAACAACCCGGCAGAGCTAAAAGAGGTTCTGGCAACACTGAAAGAAGTACACGAGGACTTTAATGATGATCTGTCAGGCGACAAGTACGTGTCACTGGCTGATGTTATTGTGCTAGGCGGCGCCGCTGCTATTGAAAAAGCTGCGTCAGACGCGGGTTACGATGTGACAGTTCCGTTCGAGCCGTTTTTTTTATGGTTCTTGCCAATACCAGCACTAATAGTCAGCTGCAAGGCTTCTGCCGGCTTCATGTCGAGCGATTCAACGCAGTCTTTCGGCACCATGATCATGTAGCCACCAACGTTATAACTCATCGGTAAAAAGACGGCGACTTGCTCGTCTTCGAGAATTTCCGATAACTTGTCATCGTTATCACCGCTTTTCTTCGTCACTATACCAATAAGCTTGGTGTTACTGTTTGGCAGCGTTACCATCACGACGGACTCATCGGCAAAGTCTTTACCTGACATCATTTCAAATACGTCATTTACTGTGCCATATAAGCTGCGTAGCAGCGGCATTTTGTTCATGAGTTTGCCCGGCAACTGCCAAATAGAATTGAACAGACTCCACCGTGAACTAAAGCCAACGAGCAGGGCAAGGATAAGGAAGCTAATAAAGGCAAGGCCAGGAAAATAATAAGCATCTCCGCCTAGTGCCATCCAAACAGGCTTTAGCGATTGCTCAATAGTTACCAGTAACCAACGAATGAGGTAAACGGTAATAACTATCGGCAGTAAAATCGCCAAGCCTTTTAAAAAGTAATTCAGTATTTTTTTCATAAGTCTGCTTTTTAGTTCGGGTTTTGATACAAGCTTAGCGGTTTTTTAGGGTTCGTGAAATTCTTTACGGTTTGTTAATGTAAGAGCGTAAAAATATATAAGCTAATTGCAAAAGGAGCTTGCCATGTCTTCACAAGGGTCACGTCAAACATTGGTACGGCAGTGGGAGTTACTGAAGCTGCTGCCGACACGACCACCCGGCATGACGGCCAAAGACATTTGTCAGCAGCTTAACGACGAAGGCTTTGAAGTGTCTAAGCGGCAAGTTGAACGCGACTTAGACCAGCTGTCGCAGTCATTCGCGCTGGAATGCAACGACAAAGGCAAACCCTACGGCTGGCATTGGATGGAAGATGCTGGTGCCGACATGCCGGCTATTTCAGCCGCCGAAGCGCTGTCGCTGACCATGGTTGAGAAAGTTTTGAAGCCACTAGTGCCAAATACCGTTCTTAAATCTATTGCTCCGCGATTAAACCAGGCGAAAGACAAACTGACCAAACTGCATCAGGGCGCGTCGCTAGGTAGCTGGCAAAGCAAAGTGGCCTATGTTCCGGCAACATTGCAGCAACAAGCACCGGCAATTAACGACGACGTGTTAAATAACGTACAACTGGCGTTGCTGCATAACCAGTGCGTCGATGTAAGTTATCAGCCCGGCTCACAGCCCGACACAGTAAAAGACTACACCTTACACCCGCTGGCTATAGTACAACGTGGCGTCAGCACTTATTTAGTGGCCTGTGTTGACCCGTACGACGACCCTCTATTGTTTGCACTTCACCGCATACATGAGGCCGTACCGCGGGAAGATAAACACGCCAAAACGCCTGAAAACTTCACCTTAAAGCGTTATTTAGAGAAGGGGGCCTTGCAGTTTTCCGACGGCAACACGCTAAAACTGAAAGCGCGTATTAACGACAACCTGGCCATGCACTTAACCGAAACACCGCTTAGTGAAGACCAGCAAATAACGGCCGACGGCGAAACTAATATACTGACGGCAACGGTTGTCGACTCGTGGCAACTGCACTGGTGGGTGAAGTCTATGGGCGCACAAATACACGTATTAGAGCCTGAAGCATTGCGTAATAGTGTTGTTGAAGAGCTGCGAGAAACTCTCGCAGCCTATAGTCGTTAATAAATCAGAAAGACACTGCGTCAGCCTTTTCTGAGGTATAAAACTGAGCGTTCCTCAACGGCTGTCCGTTTAGCCGGTAGCCGACCATAGGGCCGTCTTTGCCTGCCGACCAGTCAACACAGGCAATGTGGTCGGTTTGTACGCAGGGTTTGCCCTGCATCCAGTAGTGACCAATAAACAGCGGCTTTTTGTTGTCGTAACCGGGCATGGCAGCCCCGGGAATTTTAGCGTCGGGCAGGTTGTTAATGTCGTCTACACCAATAGCCAGTTCGCGATAATGCGGATGCGCCTCGCGCCACCAGCGAGTGCGAATTTCAGTGCGTCGGTGTTTGCTTTTATCTAAAAACGAATAGCCTTCCGGTAGTGTGACTTCCCAGCCTTTGCAGAGCACCTCGATGGCATTAAACAGTTCATGATGCTTGGTGTTGGCGGGCACCCAAGCGTTTTCGTGCAATACACCGTTGGTCGCATAATTCGCTAATACCTCTAGCGACGGCCGATGCCAGCAGGCATGCACCACACGTAAATTGGGTAAGTCTAAATACATGGGCAAGGTTTTAAACCAAGCGATGGTGTCGGCGTACCAGGTAGGGTCTTGTTCAGCTTCTTTTAAAAAGGCCTCGTGCTGCTCAAAGTTTTTCTGAGAATGCTCACGCAGGTAGTTGCCATTTTTGTCCTGAGTAGCCCAGGCCACCGCATTAAACTCGTGGTTACCCATAATGCAAAGGGCGTTACCGCTTTCAACCATGCGGCGGATAATATCGACAGAGAGACGCTGCTGTGACCCTCGGTCGACCAAGTCACCCACCGAAATTAATGTACGCTCCGGGTGTTGGTACACACCGTTCACTTCCTCATAACCCATATTGCTGAGCAATGCTTCAAGCTTGTCAGCCTGTCCGTGAATGTCTCCAATAATGTCGTACATGTATGTCCTTATTATTTCGGTAACGGTAAATTATTGCGTTGGTGCTTCGGTTTTTTGTCGTAATAAAAAATAGCGCCCTTGGGCGTAAACTCGATATCGTACAGATGGTTAAGATACCGATGTAAGCGCTTGGCAAAACGCTGATACGGCTTCGCTTTACGGCTCGTATTTGCAATTAACGTAAATTTGGGTGGTTGCTTTTCTGCCATGCGCCTCGCCATAACAGGCATAATGTTAACGGTAAGCGCAAACACGTTAGTGGTTAGGTGTAAATCGTCAACTAGCAGGTCGTCATCGTCTCCGTAAAACACTAACGACGAGTTTACCCGTCGACGGTTACCAATAGGTTTATTGACGTAAGCTAGCTCGAAGTCACGTCCGTTGTAGCACAACTTGTACTCGAAAGAGCCAACAGTAATAGTTTCTGAAAAAGTTGGAGAGTTTGTCATTATCGCTTGCGTTGCGTCCTAAATTGCTTAACACAGGACAATAATAAAGCTTAGGTGCGACATACTGCGTCGCGAGTGGTTTTATTTTGAAAGCAACCACCATAAACCGAAGCTGGTTGTAATAATGCTGACAATGACCAAACCGCGATACTCCATTTTTATCCCGGCATAGCTTTTATGCTGAGCATGCTTACTAAGGTAGTTTTTGTATGAAGGCAGGATATTTGCGGTAATTAATATACCGCCAGCCAGATAGGCCAAAGCGCTACTGCTGAAGATAAAAGCAAGCAGCATAGTAATACCGAACCAACTCCATAGCATAAGTCTTTCCTTTTATAGCTTCTTAGAATGCATACTTTTAGTGTATGGCTGGCTGCGTCACATTAGGTCGCACTGCAAAAGAGAACTGATTTTCGATGCGACTCATAATGTCGCAGCAATGGATTAACTTTTTAAATATGGACATCACAAGGGATGTGAGTGGGCAGGGAGGCTGCTTGATTAAAACGTTAAATTATTGAACGACTAACAAATTTGGTAGTGCCATTTTCAATATCCGTCTGGTAATGTAGGCAATAACTTACAAGCTAATGATAATAAAACTATGCAGATAACGGATTATCATGCGAAATACTACGCTTATGAGCTAACACGCAAACGGCGCGGCAGCGACATTGATCGCATTTCATCATCCCTTTTTGACGCTGCGGTTGACTTAAATCCTCACCAGATAGATGCCGCGTTATTCGCTCTGCAAAACCCATTATCCAAGGGTGTCATTCTTGCCGATGAAGTTGGTCTCGGTAAAACCATTGAGGCTGCACTGGTACTTTGTCAGTACTGGGCGGAAAGGCGGCGCCGTTTAATTGTTATTTGCCCTGCAGCGCTTCGAAAGCAATGGGCGAATGAATTAGCTGAAAAATTTCACCTGCCAACGCAAGTGTTAGATGCCAGAACTTACAAGCGTCTACGAAAAGAGGGAACGTACAATCCTTTTGAGCAGGACGTTATTAGCGTTATGTCATTTAACTTTGCTGCAAATATGCAGGAAAAACTGCGCGGAACGCCCTGGGACCTTGTGGTTATCGATGAGGCGCATAAATTACGTAATGCGCATCGTGAGAGCCATAAAACTGGCCAAGCTCTAAAGACAGCATTACGTGGTTCACGGAAGCTGCTGCTGACGGCAACACCACTGCAAAACTCGCTAATGGAATTATACGGGTTATCAACCGTAATTGATGATGAGCTATTTGGTGATGCGGTCAGCTTTCGTAGCCAGTACATGCGTGATGGTACTGATATAGAGAGCTTAAAATACCGGTTAAGGGAGTTCAGCAAGCGAACGTTGCGTCGCCAGGTGTTGGAGTACGTGAAGTATACAGAGCGTAAGCCAATGACCATCCCTTTTACCCCAGGTGAAGACGAGCAACGCCTATATGATTTAGTTTCTGGTTATTTGCAACGGGATGACTCATATGGCGTGCCAAAGCGACAGCGGCATCTGGTTGCTTTGGTTATACGAAAGCTTTTAGCGTCTTCTACTGCCGCTGTCATTAATACGTTAGGCTCACTCATTGCGCGCCTAAAAGACTTAGAGCAAAAAGAACAAGACGATGAAAACTGGTTAGAGCATTTAATCGAAGACGAGGATATCGACGATGATGCGTTTGATGAAGTCACAGAAGAGCCTGACTCCGATAAAGAGCCGATTGATTTAGTTAAGTTAAAAGGCGAGATTACTGAATTAGAACAGTATCTCGACTTAGCCCGAAGAATAAACAGTGACGAAAAATCAAAAGCGTTAAACAAGGCTCTGACTATTGGTTTTCAGCGAATGACTGAAATGGGAGCGCCAAGAAAAGCGGTGATATTTACAGAGTCGCGCCGGACTCAAGATTATTTACAACGCTACCTCGAGCAAAATGGCCACGGTGGAAAAGTAGTATCATTTAGCGGCAGTAACAATTCAGCAGAAATAACAGGTATCTACAAGCGCTGGCTCGCAAAAAATGCCGGTAGTGACAAAATAACCGGGAGTCCGGCAGTTGACCGCAGGTCGGCACTCATTGATCACTTCCGTGACCATGCAGAAATTTTAATTGCGACAGAAGCAGCAGCCGAAGGGGTGAACCTTCAATTCTGCAACTTAGTCATTAATTATGACTTGCCCTGGAACCCACAACGAGTCGAACAGAGAATAGGGCGATGCCATCGGTACGGGCAAAAGTTCGATGTTGTGGTGATTAACTTTCTTAACCAGCGGAATGACGCCGACCAACGTGTACTCGAACTTTTGTCCGAGAAGTTCCATTTATTTGATGGGTTGTTCGGCGCCTCGGATGAACTGATTGGTCGTATTGAGTCGGGGGTAGACTTTGAAAAACGGATTGCGGCTATTTATGACACCTGCAGAACACCGGAAGCAATCCAAACCGCATTTGCAAAGCTTCAAAAAGAACTTGAAGACTCTATCAACGAGCGAATGAAGGAAACAGAAACAAAGCTGCTAGAGAATTTTGACGAGCAAATTCATGAATTGTTACGCATTCAAAAACAAAAAGCGGTAGAGCAGCTTGATAGAGTACAAAAATTGTTCTGGTTACTGACAAAATTTGTGCTGTCAGACAAAGCGGCATTTCACGACCAGACATTGTCGTTTAATATGAACGCCATTGAAGGTGTTCGCGCTCCAGAAGGAAAGTATCACCTTATTCAGAAAGGTACTGACACGCCCGAGCACGCGCACACATACCGACTAACACACCCTGTAGGAGAGTATGTACTTGATACCGGTCGTCGGCTAACAACGCCTGTTAATGAATTAATTTTTAACCTAACCGAGCATCCCGCAAAAATATCCGTGTTAGAAGGTTTAACATCTAAGCAAGGATGGTTAGAACTTAACCTACTGGAACTGGATAGTTTTCAGCGAGAGGAGCATTTAGTTTTTAGTGCTCAAACCGATGAGGGTGAGCGGCTTGATCATGAAGCCTGCGTCCGGTTGTTTAATATAGCGGCCGAACAACAGGTTACGTCTGACAAAGCACCAGATAGTTTTCTGCAGTTGACCAAACGTCAGCTAGATGCTGCTTTAAGCAAAGCATTGGATGAAAATGATCAATATTTTCAACGTGAGCGTGAGAAGCTTGATAAATGGGCCGAAGATCAGGTTCTCTCGGCAGAAATGCAGCTCGAGAATACAAAAATTAAATTGCGAGAAGCAAAGAAGCTGTCGAGACTGGCGCAAACAGTTGAAGAACAAAAGCAAGCACAAGAAACAATCAAGCAATTGGAACGCCAACAACGGCGTCAAAGACAAGATATTTTCAATGTTGAAGATGACATTGAAACAAAACGCGACGATTTGATAGATGCACTAGAGCGACGAATGCACAAAACCAGCACAACACACCGCCTATTTAGCATTCGCTGGCGCATTGTGTAACGTGGCTCATTTTAACAATTTTGAATAACACAAAAATTAAAATAGACAAACGGATTGATAATGGCTAACGCAACAGAGTTAAAAAGCAAATTTACCGACTTACTGAAATCGATGTTTCAGTTGGACCAGCCAGAGTTGGATTTTGGTCTGTACCGCATTATGCATGCCAAAACAGAGCGCATTAACCGTTTTTTAGACACTGAATTAGCGCAGCAAATTGACGCCGTATTTGCAGATGCTGACCAAGCAGACCAAAACGAGGCTATTGAGTCTGCAAAACAAAAATTGATCAGCCAACTTGGGTACGGAGCATTTGATGAAGAGGGTGAGTTAGCTGAACATTTTAAGACAGTACCGGCCGCTAAAGAGTATTTAAGTGCGGTAAAAAAAGCTAAAACCGGCAAAGGCAATTTGAGTGAGCGCGCGGTGATTTATGATCACCTTATTCGCTTTTTTAAACGTTACTATGACGGTGGTGACTTCATGAGTCGCCGTTACCACGTTGCTGAAAACAAATCGCGAGCGGCGGCTTATGCCGTGCCTTATGACGGTAGCGAAGTTTATCTGCACTGGGCGAATAAAGATCAATATTACATAAAAACCACCGAGAGCTTTAACCTTTACAGCTTCGACATTGCGGAGGCAGCTAAAAAACATGCTGAATCACCGGCTCAGTCAGCAAAAACAGGCTTGCTTGATTTTGAAGAAGCACCGCAGCTCGCCAATAAACGCATTCATTTTAAATTGGTTGATGCCGCTCAAGGCGAGCACAACAATAATAAAGAATCCGAGAAACGGCAGTTTTTCATTCGAGCTGAGCAACCCGTTGCACTCAATGATGAAGGTGAGCTTGAAGTCTACTTTGAGTTTCGAGTTGCAACTAGAGTTGACACCATAACCGCAGAACGAGAAAAACAGCTTAAGAGTCGGTTTGGCGCGAGCAACAAAGGTGATTTACCAAACTTGTATATCACTCAAGTTATTCAAGATGAACTGTCAGCGATGCAAACAGAACCGGGCATTGATGACTTCGTCGCTTTTGCTCAAATTCTTGCGCCAACAGATAAAATAAAACAGCGCCCGCTTATCACTAAATACATTAATAACTACACCAGTAAAAACACCATGGATTATTTTATCCATAAAGACCTTGGTGGCTTTTTACAACGCGAGTTGGACTTCTATATTAAGAACGAAATTATGCGCCTGGATGACATTGAACAGGCTGATGATACCAGCTACACGCACTTGCTGAAGCAGATTAGAGTCTTGCGAGGTGTTGCGAAAGACATCATTCAGTTCTTAGCGCAGCTTGAAAATTTCCAGAAAAAGTTATGGCTTAAAAAGAAGTTTGTAACAGAGGCAAACTATTGTATCACGTTGGATCGCCTAGCCGGACAGCCAGAGCTTCTAGAAGCGGCTTTAACTAATGAAGAGCAACGCCAAGAGTGGGTGAAGTTATTCTCTATTGATCTTAATGAGTTAGACCGCTCGGTATCTGAAGGTGTTGAAGTTATTACCGCTCACGAGGAATTTAGATACTTAGTGTTGGATACTCGGTTTTTTGAGCCTGAATTTAGAGATGCACTTCTATCGAGAATCGATGAGTTAGACGAAAATATTAATGGAATAATGATTCATTCAGTTAATTTTCACGCATTAAAGCTAGTGCAAGAGTCTCTGAGACATCAAATTAAATGTATATATGCAGATCCGCCATACAATACTGGCAGTGATGGGTTTGTCTATAAGGATGGTTACAAATCAGCTAGTTGGTTATCATTGATTGCTTCACTTATTCCTGAGTCGGAGCAACTCCAGGGAGATGATTCGTTCTTTGCTATGAGCATCGATAAGAGGCAGCAGTTTGATGGAAAGCTCTTGATAGATTCATTGTCAGGTATGCGCTTTATAAATTCTATTGTTAATGTAAATAATCCCAAAGGAAGATCAGATCAGAAGCATCTACCAACTGCCCATGACAATATTTTGCTGTACGCCTCTGATAATTCAGTTAGTCACGGTTGGATTCCGCAGGATAAAGTTCTGAAACGTTATTCAAAGCAAGATTCGGAAGGAAAGTATAGAGAGATTGACTTACGGAAGACCGGCGACAAGGATCTCGAAAGTGATCGCCCGAGTATGTTTTATGGCTTTGCTTATAATGAACTAACAGGAGAACTTAGATTAGAGGAGGATTTAGAGCAGGAAGAAAGTGATTTCATCGTAATCTACCCTATGAAATCTTCCACTGTCAAAGGACGGTGGAGATGGCAACGCTCGACTTCCAAATCAAACTTGACTCGATTGATTGCTAAATATCAGCCTCAAAAGGAGCAGTGGAGTATTTTCGAGAAAGATTACTTGGGTGATGATGAACGTGTTCTTCCTACAAGTGTTTGGGATGAGAAGCCCTTTAACAGTGAGCGAGCTACGGAAGTATTTACATCTCTCGGGTTTGATAAGGAAGATTTTCCACGCCCAAAAGCTGTTGGGCTACTAGAACATTTATTTGAACATATAGGATTAGATAGCAAATATATTTTTGACTACTTTGCCGGCTCTGGGACCTCAGGACATGCTGTAATTAACTTAAATCGTAGAGGCTTAGGTCAGCACAATTATATTCTGTGTGAAATGGGAGCGTACTTTGATTCAGTCACGAAACCTCGTATCCAAAAAGCTATTTACTCTGCAGATTGGAAAGATGGCAAGCCAGTAATAGACAGCGACGGAAGAGCTGGTGGTATTAGTCAAAGCTTTAAATATCTGCGCCTAGAGCAATACGAAGATACCCTCAACAATCTCATAGATAGCTTGTCTTACAACTCTGATACCGTGCCTAAAGACTTTATACTGTCGTATTTGCTCGATGCAGAAACAGCAGAAAGCCCTTCGTTGCTAAACTTAGAGCAGTTCAGTCAACCGCGTAAATACAAACTGCAAATCAAGAAACCCAATTCCGACCAGTCATCACCACAGGTCATTGATTTAGTCGAAACCTTTAACTGGCTAATCGGTTTGCACGTGGAGAAGCTAGATAAATGGCGCGCTTACGATTGCGAATTTGAACGCGAGCATGATCCTGAATTGCCGCAAGATCAGAACACGCGTTTAAAGGTAACTCATATGAAGCAAACCAATGCGTATGCTGATGATGCACCACTTTATCAAGTCCGCATGGTCGAAGGCTGGGTACGTCAAGTTCCGGGCAATGATGAACTGCGAGATAAGGTGCTGGTTATTTGGCGTAACTTAAGTGATGACTCAGAAAAGGACTCCGCATTCTTAGAAGCAATTTTTGAAAAACAGAGAATTAATCAGTCGGATAGCGAATTTGACAAAATTTATGTTAACGGCCCGCACGGTCTGCAACTTCACGGTAGTGCAAAGACTCGTTTACTTTCTCTTGAAGACACCTTCATGACCAAAATGTGGGAAGACGCGTAATGCGTTTCTTCGAGATTATAGTAAGGGGTTAGCATGGCAAAATTAAGAAAGCTCGACACTAAGCATTTCAATAAAAAGCTGGTTTTGAATCAGTGGTTAATGACGCAATTCGGTATTAATCCGTTAGACGAAAAATTTCTTAAAAATGGCAAGTTGCGCGCGTTGGATGTTTTGGCAAACACGCTTCGTAAATCAAAATCTGGCCTCGCAGCTGACCGGCATCATTTTTACTTGGCCGATCTATTAACTCATTGGCAACCGAGCTGGCAATACAGTGAACAGCAATTAAGAAAGTTTGATGAAAATATAGTGGCGCACTTGGACTTAATTAATGAGCGCCGTGATGATGCCATTGAATGGAAGTACTTTCAGTGGTTGAGCTTGTTATTCGTTGAAATATACCTGTATGAATTCTTTAACGACAGATACAGTTTGTTGAACAAGCTTAATCATTACCTGTCAGCGTTCAACACTTATTGCCATGAGCAAGGCTATGAAGCTCCGTTGACGCCATACGCATACGAAGATCTAAACAAGCTGTGTTTACAAAATGCAACCGGCAGTGGCAAAACCTTATTAATGCATTGCAATGTGTTGCAGTTTCAGCACTATGCCAAGCGATTCGCGCAGCTGGATGATTACAGCCAAGTGATTCTAATCAGTCCCAACGAGCGTTTGAGCGAGCAGCACTTAATTGAATTATCGGACAGTGGCTTCAACCCGAATCGGCTTGCACAGAGCGTTCAGCAATCATTAACAAGTGGTGACTCGCCCTTTGTTGACATTAAGCTGACTGAAATCACCAAGTTAAGCGACACTCAGGGCGACAAAGTGATGGACGCCGCCAGCTTTGGCGATCAGAATTTGTTGCTGGTTGATGAGGGGCATCGTGGTCTTGGCACAGCAGATAGCGAAACCGGTTGGTTAGCCAGCCGGCGACAACTTGCGGGTAACGGCTTTACCTTTGAGTATTCTGCTACCTTCAAAGAAGCTGTCGTTGCGGCGAAAAATTCAAAGGTTGAGATGGATTATGCCAAGTCAGTTGTGTTTGATTATGCCTACCGCTATTTTTATGAAGATGGCTACGGTAAGGATTACCGTATTTTTAACTTAGCCAATAAACAAGAAGAAATAATTCATCAAAAACCTTATTTGACGGCGGCGTTACTGGCGTTTTATCAACAACTGCGATTGTTCCAGGACAGAAAGTCTGAATTCGAGCACTTTAACCTAGAAATGCCGTTATGGGTTTTCGTAGGTGCAAGTGTTATCAAGGATAATGGCAAAACAGAGTCAGCTAAAAATTACGGTGAACGCGCATCTGATATCGCCAAGGTGTTGAAGTTTTTTGGCTGGTTTTTATCTAACCAATCGCAAGCAATTGAAGCGATTGATTCAGTTTTGAATACCAATGCTAAAACAGCAGGACTGACAGATGAAAAGGGCAATGACATTTTTGGTTCGAGTTTCCCATACTTAAAAAATGAATTGAAATTGTCGCCAAATCAGGTGTTTACCGATTTGTGCCAAAAAGTATTTCAAAGCAATAGTGGCGGTCAGCTTGTTGTTGAACGTATTACGGGCGATTCGGGCGAGCTATTGTTGAAAGTGGGTGAGAGCTCAAAGCCATTTGGCTTGATTAACGTAGGTGATGCAAAAGGCTTGGCTGACCATTTAGAGTCTAGCCTTAGTCATGACCAAGAGCGGGAACAATTAGATTGTGATATTCAGATTGCAAAATCAGAATTTGCTAGCCCGCTTTTTGCTGAAATTAATGCTGAAAATTCGCCGGTTAATATTCTTATTGGCTCTAAAAAATTCGTTGAGGGCTGGAACTCCTGGCGTGTGTCATCAATGGGCTTGATGAACACAGGAAAAAAGGAAGGTTCGCAGATTATCCAGTTATTCGGTCGCGGGGTACGTTTGCGCGGCCGAGACATGAGCTTGATGCGCTCAAGCCGCTATTTGCCGGCTTCAGCACCAAAGTACGTGCAGTTGTTAGAAACCCTCAATGTTTTTGGTGTTGGTTCTGACTTTATCGCGAGCTTTAAGGACTACCTTGCTGACGAAGGCTTACCCGGCAACGAAGATACTTACATAGAGAATGTTAAGTTGAGTGTCGTTGAAGGTATGGGCAAACGGCTGAAAATGTTGCGCCCTAAAGTACGGCAGGACACACAGAAAGCCTACTCCTTCAGTAAGGATGGCCCCCTTGTTTTGCTAGGTGGAACTGATGGCGATTTAGGCATTCCACCGAATATTTTGAAGCGAGGGCGGAAAGTTATTTTAGATCGCCGTCCCAATATGCGAACAATGACGGCGAAAGAGCTTGAAGAGGCTAACTCAACCGCACAGGTTACTGAGCCCAAACCCGCTCATTTCGACACAACGCGAGCTAATCTTCTACGCTACGATCAACTATATCTAGCTTTAAATCGTTACGTACAAAGCAGAGGGTATGCAAATTTATTGGTGCAAAAAGCCCGACTGCAGTCATTGCTGCTGAGCCATTCTTGGTATGACATTTACATCCCGGATAATCAGTGGAATATGGGCTCTAGTAATATTCGACTCTGGCAAGAGCTAGCACTTGAGTTGTTATGTTCGCTGGCCGACAAGGTTCATAACTTTCACAAACGGAGTTATTTAGAGCCGCGCCTTGAGCTTGTTACTCTGGACTCAGCCAACGATAATTTACCAATTGATAACGAATATACCATTACCGTGGATGCGAGCAGCTCAGCTTTGGTTGACGATATTCAACAGCTCAAGCAAGCATTTGAACAGCACTCTGAAGAGCTGTTTGACTCAGGCAGAGAGTCAATCAAAGGTATTAAGCTAAACGAACATCTTTTTAACCCACTGTTGTGTGCCACTTCAGATCGAATCAAAGTTCAACCTGTGGGCCTTGAGCTTTCCGAGTTTGAATTTATTGAGGACTTAAAGGACTGGCTTGCTAGTCACCAAAGATTGTTGGAACAATCTGGTGAAGAAGTTTACCTGTTGAGAAACCTCGTGCGAAAAGGTATTGGTTTCTTTGAAGCAGGTGGCTTCTATCCCGATTTTATTCTTTGGCGTTTATGGAAAGATGAACAAGGCCAGCTAAAACAGCGGATAGCGTTTGTTGATCCACACGGTATTCTGCGCACCGGTATCGGTGATGACAAAATTGAGTTCAGCCAAAAAATCAAAGATGTGCAAGCTCGTTTGAATAACGAGGTGGAGCTGGAAAGCATTATCATTAGTCCGCCGAAAACAACACGTGAAATGATTCAGGCGCAGTGGAGCGTGACAGCTAACGATCTAGAAAATAGCCATGTGTTTTTTATGTCAGATAAAGAGCAGTATATGAAGCAAGTAATGAGTGTTTTGAGGAAGGCGTAGTCTGCATCAACAATACTCTGTGGCTATATGCGACACACAATGACGCAAGGATGCGTAAACTTGTAAACAGCAGCTCGAGCTAGGGCATAACAGATTTAAATTTCAAATATGGGATAGCAACATGCGCATGGAATCACCGTTTACAAAAACGCTAGTAAAATCGTTAACTGAAAGGCTTCACGCAAAGCATTTTTCTGAAGAGTACGATGACCGTTTTGATTCTGTTTCAGAAGCGAAAGAGCGGCGGCGCGGCATTAACCCAATGAGCCAGGAATACATCGACAAAATGGATTCCAAACGGCGTCAGTTGGGTGTGTCTAAGTTAGGCCCAGGCGGTAAGCCACAAGATAATAAGAGTAGAGAACTTGCAGGACAGTGGGCAATGGATTTGGTTGCTGCACACGAGTCGGCGTTAATCAGCGACTTGTCGCTTGCCCTTTTTAACGAAGACCCAGCGGGTACAATGTGCAAAGAAAACGACTGCGACGACGAATATGACTACATCGCGGCGTCAATTATTGCCGACCCGCTGCGTTCTGGTTCGTTCAAGGCGAGTTTAAAAGCTGCGTTAGAGCATTCGTTCGGAGAGGATATTTTCGTTGACCCGCGCATTCACGATGAGTCGATTGATATTGGTGAGCGTAAGCGTACAGCGAATGTTGATCAGGCCTCCGAACTGGCAGACAAGTTAATAAACCGTGTCGCAGCGCATTACGTTGAGCTGTTTGAAGAAGAGTCTGAGCAAGTAGGGATAACGAAATAAATGACAGAAACACGCACGCATTTAAGCACGCTGATACGCTCCCCCGATCTCGAAAAAATCTCATTGATGCTAGCAAAGCCCAATATTTTTGAAATATTGCGGCTCGCCCAACATGAAATAAGGCACTCCAATTTCTTGGCTTGGCTGCTGGACCCAAGTCAAAGTCATAACTTGGGGGACACCTTTTTGAAGTGGTTTCTCAAAGAGGTTTTTCAGGATGAGCGGGTATCGTGGATTGATGAGTTTGACGTTGATGGTGTAAAGACGACCAATATTATTATTCATCGTGAATACGAACACATTGATTTGCTGATTGAATTTCCGGATTGGATTGTCGTGATTGAAAATAAGTTTGGTTCATCGGAGCACAATAACCAGCTTGCACGTTACAGAAAAGTTGCGGAGAGAAATTTCCCCAACAAGCCTAAAGCCTTTGTCTATTTGACTCCTCAGCATGAGGAGCCGAAGTCAGAAGACGACCGCGCAGTATATGTAAACTTTACTTATGGCTCAGTAATACAGCTATTAGAGCAGGCGTGTGAGATTTACTCCGGCACCATGCCTGAAACGGTTTTGCATTACATTACTGACTATATAAGAGTTTTGAAGAGATACGTTATGCAAGATAATGACGAAGCAGTTGAGTTAGCCCGAAAAATTTACAGAAACCATAAGCAAGCGCTGGATTTCATCTTCGAGCATAAGCCAGATAGGTTGTTAGAAGTTGATAAAGTTTTTCGTCAACGGGTAACTGCCAGAGGGTATGCTTTGGGCTCCAAAGGAAAAGGTTTTACCCGGTTTTTAACCAAAGAGCTCGATCCGATAGTGCCTCGTGAGAGTGATGGAGGTTGGTCAAATAAAGAGTCATTTTTGTATGAGTTTGACTACCGGAATAAAAAAATTTATTTCCGCGCAATGGTATCACCGGGCGAGCAGCCTCTACGACAAAGGATTATGGAAATACTGTCTAAGGTTGATGGCGTGAACAAAACAAACAGTAAAAGTTGGTCAGCGGTTTATAGTCAAAGATTTCCTAACCCTTTAACGGGCGAAAAGTTTCTCGATGATGAAAAGCTTGTTGAGGAAATAGATAAATTACTGGATGCTGTTGAACCTATTATAGAAAAAACGTCTGAGTGTTTGGTTGACGGTATAAAAAACGATTTTGATGTTGTCGATTACTGAGGGCTTAACTTACCTTAGTTAGCTAGAAAGCTGTTTCATTTGGTAGTGTTCAGAATTCTGTGTCATTTCGTTAAACTAAGCAAAAAAGAGATGACATATGACCAAAACCAATTTCGACATGGATGCCGCTTTAAAGCAGTTGCGTGAAGGCAAAGACCTCACCGGCAA
>Ga0208813_1000288_pt1 | contig 42748 bp, 37 predicted proteins | sample MalvireepMed_904_FD_184250 | JGI IMG/M metagenome (GOLD analysis project Ga0208813, IMG submission 184250) | Marine viral communities from the Global Malaspina Expedition - Malaspina viral metaG DeepMed_904 (SPAdes) (version 2) | ecosystem: Environmental > Aquatic > Marine > Oceanic | place... | reverse complement strand
GATGTGTATGAGCCACGATCAGGCGACTTGCTAGTCCACCAGGACAACGGCAAGAAGATTCTAATTGTGGCCCACACTGATTTTGTAGTTCCCACTATCCCCAGTGACAGCAAAAACGCGGCCTGGGTCGAGCGGTACGGATGTAACCTACCGCTTCCGACTGTACCCAACTTTGGCCCATACAGATTCAAGAACACTGGCTACTGGTTTCCACAGGACAACGAGCCAGTTGCGCCGACGACCATACCTAAAGACGAGTTGGAGGTATTGTCGGAGGAATGGGTAGCAGAGAAGGCCGCGAAGCTTGGTGGCCCGGTGGTGGACGACCGTCTAGGGTGCGCTCTCGCTCTTGGATGTGGGTCATGGGCTGACCTACTATTCACCGACTGCGAGGAAGACGGAGAATCCACCGCCGCTTACTTCCAAGCCCCCAGGGCGTACAACTGGATAATCGGCTTTGACCGTAGGGGAACCGATGTGGTGACCTACGATTACAAGGATAAGGATTGGCTATCGGCATTGGAATCTCAATTCACCATAGGGCATGGTAGCTTTTCCGACATTGGCTATCTGGAGAAACTCGGAACCGCTTGCGTCAACATGGGCATCGGTTACTACAACGAACACACCACCAATGCGTTCTGGAAGCCCCAGGAGACAGAGGAACAGTTGAACAGGCTCTATGCGTTTTGGAGCAAGTACAGTGAAACGCAATTCAATCATGTGCCGCCGAAGCCCTCCACCACGGTTGGACGGCATCAGGGCAAAGACCAGTACTCCTTACACGGACGCGAATGGCTGTTGGAGCTTGCACCAGCGGTTACACCAGTGGTACATCAAGCACCGCTGGAACGCGCCTGGGTTGGTAATTACCTATCCTCACAAGGCATGGGTACTTCCAAAAGTTTTAGATCGCCGTCGCTGTCACCCATACGCTACATCGAGACAACGATACCGGGCGCAGTCTGGGACGATTACGCAGGCGATTACCGCTCGCTTGCGGATGTGGATTGGGACTCACCAGAGACTAAAGAGTTTATGGACACGTTCTTTCCTACGTTTCTCCCGGAGTTGTTGGCCTGGCAAGACGGCTTGCAAAGGGATGTGCCTATTGACCCTCTCCTACGGGAGTATGGGTACTCAAGCTGGTGAACTGACGTTACCTATTAGCTGGATAGCTATTGGACTGTTTATACTCTGGCTCAAGCTTAGATGAAGGAGGACATATGACAGCAAGTTGGGAGAACTTCCAGGGCGACACGAACCGCGTTTGTCTGCAATGTCGTTACCGCTGGCCAATACAGATGGCTGGTGACCACACTAGCGTGACCGACGAGGCCGGGTGTCCGGAGTGCGGCTTCTCGCCCACTGGCACATTCGTCGAGACAACGGCGACCAACTGGGACAAAGATGAACTGCTACTCAGCGCCCATCTAGACGTTGAGATATACGCCGGGAACATTGAAGGCATCCAAATGGGCTGGCTCAAGGACGAAATCGACAAGCTGTTGATGGCACTCGCGTCGGCAGGGTTGGAGAGTACCGCCAAGCTGACAGGCTCCGCCGCTAGCGACTACAAGGAGATCGCCGCCGAAAATGCCCAGATGGCCCGGGACGTACTGGATTCGGTCCAGTCCGACCCCTACCAGGACATGGGCATAACAATCAGCGAGAAGGTGACGGAGTTTCTAAGTCGAATCAATGGGCGGCGAGCGGCGAAGGCCCACCGGGTGTACGTTGCCTGGGACGAGGAGGAACACCGGAACTGATTAAAACCGGGAGCCAGACAACTAGACATGGGAAAGGTGGTCGTGCTACGGTGCGGCCATCTTGCATTTTAGGAGGGCGAACATGGCTAGACTAGACCAGCCGATACCGTATGAAGTCACCGACAAAGGCCGGGTCAAACTTGACGACCTGGCCCGTGTTTGTAAGACCTGCGACGCGGTAGGCTTCAAGACCGGGTATGTGTTTGGCGACGACCACTACTGCGAGGAACACGAACCGGAGGGATTCAGGGAAGCATTCAAGGAACAACAGCGGCGATGGGACGAAGAGCAAGAATGGCCCGAGTTTGACTGCTACTGGACAACATGGGAGACAGAGCATGATTACTAATGACGAGCGCGGCTATAAAGGATGGCCCAATTATGAGACATGGTGCGTCAATGTTTGGTTGACCACTGAGCCTCATTGCTACGAGCGGCTAATGTCTATCGTTCAGAGTTGCGACACTCTGGGCGACCAGGCCGATGCAATCCGCGAATGGGTAAGCCCCGGCAAGGACAACAATGACGAGCCAGGGATTACGGGGATATATTGCGACCTATTGGCGGCGGCTTTCGACATGGTGCAATGGCGAGAGATAGTCCGAACCAACAGCGAGGGACAAGGGTGATGTAGTGCGATGGGTTGTGTTGATGGGTTGGTCACTCTTACTACTGCCCCTAATCGGGCAGTGTAATGGGTAGACAGTTTGAGGCCGGGCGTGATAGCCTGGCTTCATTCTATTTTAGGAGAGCGCGTATGTTTGACGAAGTTAAAGCCTGGTGGGTAGTGGTGGCCCTACATCTAGTGGTGGCGGTATGGGTTGTGGGAGTGTTCGCCGTGGTTGGCGCAATCGAGATATTCGGAGGAAGCAACTAATGGCTAGAGAGTTAACGGATGCCCAGATAGTCAAAGCCCATCGGCCAAAGCCCATCTTCTACACCGGGACAGAGAAGAAGAAGATGGCGCGGCCATGCCTGATGTGTGGTGATGTAATCCAAGGGACACTGGCAACATTGGAAGGCCATGTGTCAATGAATCATCCCAAGGTTGAGAATGGGTATGACTACACCAACCAAGCTTGGATATTGGATGGAGTCTATGTGCGGTGCGGCCATCCCGATGTAGGTGCGAGGACACCTGATGGGCAGTTGTGGACGGGGTGCCAATGCTACGGTCTACTCCACGAAGGGGAAGCCCCGATGGTTGGTGCAAGTATCCACTAAGCCAATCAATGGGGGTGGGGGTAGGTAACCACTAGCGGAGCCTAGATAAAAAAGAGAGCGGTCACAAGTTGGCCGCTCTTTTGCATTCAGATGCGAAGCCCCGAGAGATGCTTGGCCAGGTGGTTCAACCGTTCGCACTCCGACCTTCTACATCGCGCGTAAGTATCCCTCCATATTTTTTTGAATTTGGGCTGTTTTGGCACTGTTTTTGCCCTTAAAATCGTAAATTTGGGGCCAATAGTCGCCAATTTGGGCTATTTCGCGGCTGATCTGGCGTCAAACAGAGCATTTTGAGCATTAAGTAACGAATTCGGCGCCTTGATTAACTGCGGGCTGGTTGTAGAACATATGTGCGAAACTCCCAATATTATGACATACTGTGTACACAGAGAGCGCTAGCCAGTATTCACTTAAAAAACATTATTATTTTTATATATATAGGTATATCGCTCCCCTCACAGTATGGCAGAAAATTGAGAGGTATGTAGTATCATGATAGTAAGTATTACTATAGACCCTTCATAGCTGATGTTAGCCATTGTGGTTGCATAGACAAGGCTATATGTGGTATAATAGAGTTGTGAGTGCAGATAACGCCAACTATAACGGCCATGGTGGTAGACGCGCACGAGCTGGCAGACCCCCTGAGCTTAAAGCACAGATTGCTGAGGCTAAATCATTAGCCAAGCAGCTACAGGGTGCTGTACGGTCGGGATTACTGCAACTCGCTGAGAACTACGACTCATTAATCGAATTAGCGATCCAGCAAGCAGCTTTGGGAGACACAAAGGTGCTATTACGTCTTTTAGAGCTACCTGCAAAGATGGGGTTCACATTGCATGACGGCGAAGACGACACACCACCTGCTATGCAAATTGAGGCTGCTTTCCGTATTAAGGTTAATGAGGCGGCAGAAGCAACATCGGCTGTTACAGTTATTGAAGAAGATATCACAGAGGGAAATGTAGTTGCCATTGATTGACGGCATCCAAGTCCCGGCCTGGCAGGATACAGCGCGTGAGGTAGTAAAACACCTTGGTGTCACATTGTCTCCTGAGCAGATAGAAATATTTTATGACGATGCTCGTATAAAGATTCTTTGTGGTGGAGAAGGTAGCAGCAAGTCCTTTATGGGCTCTCTATATGGTGTAGCTCGTAGTCAGCATGACGCGATGGCAGCCAGCCTTCTGAACACTGGATTTGGTAATTTATATTGGGTAGTAGGTCATGATTTTGAAACAGCTCGCCGTGAGTTTGGATCCCTGGAAATGGATGATATGCTGCTACCTTGGCTTCGTTCTCTTGGAGATCTCAATAGTGATCGTACTAGCGCACCAGCCCGATATGATCAGCCTTGTGTTCTCCAAACTAAGCGATATAACCAAATCTTCCGTACCATTTCTGGATATGATGCTCAGAAGATAGGTCGTGAGGAGCCAACAGGCATTATAGGCTGTGAGGTCTCTCTGTGGGGTGAGGAGATCTGGGAGCGCTGCTATGGACGCCTAGCACGTCTGTATCCTCATAGCTGGGGCTGGTTTAGTGGAAGTCCGGAATTGAATGCAGGATGGTTTGATGAGCTTGTCAACATGGGTGACCATGATAATGATCGAGATATTCGGAGTTACCATCTCCCTTCCTGGGCTAATCCGTCAGTCTATCCAGGAGGTCGTGAAGACCCTGCGATAGTCCAGTTGGAAGGCAGCATGTCGTATGACCGCTTTATGCGGCGGCATGGCGGTGTCATAACTGCACCCACTGATGCCGTCTTGCCTGAATTTGATGCAAAGCTTCATGTTGGTGACTTCTCTTTTCGACCTGACCTACCAGTTCATATGGCAATTGATCCTGGTCATTTTGTCTATGCGGTACTATTTATACAGGTCGTTGATGGCACAGTACGGGTAATTGATGAGATCTATGCGAATAAGTGGTCTCATGAGGAGATCATTAATGAGGCACGGATGCGGGTTCAATGGGCAAATGTAGGTCGTGGCAAGCATGTAATGGATATTGCAGGTAGTCAGCATCATGATGGTGACCCGCCTACAGCGAAACGGTGGATGGATGATACAGATATTCGGTTTAATATGAAGAAGCGTCGTGTTGAAGATGTCGTTGAGAGACTTCGCTCCTTCTTAACTATATCCCCCCTGACGGGACGACCCCGGCTTCAAGTAGATCGGCATTGCGTCGGAACCATTGCTGAGATGGGCCGGGGTAAGTCCCCTGTTGAGGGTGTGCGTATCTGGAAGATGAAGAATGGTAAGCCCGAACCGGCGAATAACCATGCATGTAGCGCACTTGGTTATTGGGGCTTGTTCTACTACGGTACAAGTAGGCCAGAAGCTGAGGACTATGAAGAACTAGAAGATGAGTGGGGGACTAGCTCTGTAAGTAACTATCTTGGTGGTATGGATGATAGTCTGCGGGGTGATCCTTTTGAAGCTCTTATGTTGAGGCAGTAATGAAAGCACCTGAAGATCTAGCTGAACTTGAAAGTATGATGATCAGCTATTATGCTGCAACTACTAATAAGCGGTCACGCTCAGATAAGATGTACCGTCATGACGTAGGTAGTTTGATGCAGGTTCCTGAGGGAATGGAGATCCATGAGAGTAGTACACCCTCTTTAATGGTTGATAACCTGCGTGACCAGATCAGGACTGATGAGCCTATTATAACCTACCAGACTACAGGTAAAAGTCAGTCAGCTCTTCAATTCAAGGAATTGGCTCAGATGTGGGCAGCCGGGATACTTCATGAAGTCAGCGCTAGTGCTCTGATCGATCCCATCCAGCAGGTAGTCCATGACTTTCTTCTTCGCGGGGCTGGATGCATTAAGTTTCTCATCGATCCAGAGTATATGCTTCCGCCTGGGGGTGATGAGGATCCCGATACAGGTATGTTTCCGTGGCTCGTTAAAGCGGTCGACCCTCTCAGTATCTTCCCGGCTCCAGGCAGTAAGAGAACGCCAGCCTATGTCTTGGAAAGTCAGACCCGGACGGTTCTTGATATGCAGATGCATTATGCTGATCATTGGCATGATCCTATTGTACGACGTGGTGGGAAGAAGCGCAAGGCCTCTGATCCAGTAAAATGGCTTGAGTTCTGGTCTGGCCCAAGTTTCAAAGATGGTAAACAAACTGACCCTGGTCAATATGTGGTGGAAGCAGATGGGATTAGAATCATTGATCAACCAAATCCTTACGGTGTTCTGCCTTATGTCTTTAGTTATAGTGGATTAGGACGCGCCAACCATGATGGGGAGCCCTCGCATTTGTCTGAGGGTATACTTGATTCAGTAGTAGGTGAGCTTGAAGAAGAGATTCGTATCAAGACTGCGTGGGCGCATCAGTGGCTATTTAGTGCATATCCAAGACTCCTTACCACCGATGACCCTAGAAGAGTACGTCGCCAGTTTATGGTCTCAGCAGGAAGTGTTATTAAATACAATCCCGGTGAGAAACCCGAGTGGATGGAACAACAGCCTCCGAATGAGGCGATGCTTCGGTTTCTGGAAGTTATTACGGCGAATATTCAGAGGAAGGTCTCGCCGTCGTTAACTGAGAGACCCTCTGGTGTAGACGCTGGTATTCACCAAGCACTGTTACTCGGACAGGCATTGAAGGTTATTTCGCCTGTACGACGTGCATTAGACATCATGGGTGGAGATCTGCTTAATGGAATGGCTAGGCAGATGGCGGCTCTTGGTATGCGTATGAATGTACACGGTGGTACTGAGAATCAAGACCGAATGGTCAGTGGTAATGACTGGAAAGCATTTACTTTTAGAGTGCAATTTGAAGCTATTGACCCGGTAGAGAATGATCGTCGGATGCTTGCAGGGTTGGCACTACGTCGTGAACGAGCTGATGGGCTACCTCTTATTAGTCGGCGAACATTCATGGAACGATATATGGGCGGTATCATTGAGAATATCGATGATGAGGAAGCTCAATTAGTGGCTGAAGCCGCTGTTGCTCAGTTAGTAGCAAGTGGTGCGCTTCTACAATCAGTTATGGCGGAGGTACAGGCAAATGCTCAAAATGCTAATGTTGCTGCCGCGAGCAGTCAAGCTACTGCTCAAATTGCAGGTGGCCGTGAGCGTGGCGTTGAAAGTCTTACGGGTGTTGGCACTCCATCTCCCCAAGAAGCGGGGGCCATGGAAGGACAAAACGCCGCTATAGGCGCATTATAAAGGAGGAATCATGGCAAATAAGAAACCACATATTAAACCTTGTCCCGGCTCTAGCGGGGGTAAGTAATGCCTAAAGTAGGAAAGAAAAAGTATCCATACACGCCAGCAGGGAAAGCTGCGGCTGCGGCTGCAAAGAAAAAGAAAAAGAAAGGTTACTAATGAAAGAGGATGTTACACGCTTAGCGGTAAAGGCAGCGACTCAGAAGGTTACTGCTGCAACTAAGAAGCTAAAACTCATTTTATTTACTGGCCCAGATCAGGTACTAATGACACCTGGTGAGATTCAAAAGGCTGTGGAAGGGGGTAATGAGAAGTTGCTTCCCTATACAGAGGCTGCCAATAGTACCGATAATGCACTCTTAGATACTATGCTCGCAAACGCCAAGGTACGGAGGCAGTAACATGGTACTTCCAGGAATGAGAACAGATCCCCGGACACCAGGAGGCATGCCTGACTCAGGTACTGTAAATCCTGGTGGCCCAATGCCATCTATGCCCAAGATGGGGCCAGGCCCAGGGCCAACAGCGCCGGGTGTTCCTGATCCAGGTAAGCTTGAAGAGCTATTTACCCAGTATACGACTGGGCAGATAACCCGAGAAGACCTCTTGACTCAACTACACACCTTCTCTGAGGGGCAAGGTGGTATTCTCGGTTTACTTGAAAGTGCGCAGGAACAATCAGATCAAGGTGCGCCAGGTATGCAGCCTGCACAACCAGCTCAACCTGCTCAACCTGTTCAGCCAGCAGCTCCTACGGGTGCTCTTCCTGGAAGTCCTCAAGGTCAAGGAGGCGCAATATCTCCTGGGGCAGCGTCAGTTCCCATTCCTCCACTTGAAGAACCTCTTGATGCTCGTCACCAACAGATATCTCAATTATTGCAACTTTATGGTCTAGGCCCAGCCGATGCTGACCAAATGGCCTCAATTCTGAATCCCCATACAGAGTTTCATAAAACTGCAACTGGTGAGCGAACGTGGAGTGAGGATGAGCAACTATGGACAACTGGTGACGGATCTCAGATTGCATACGATGAAGCTCAAGCACAGTCAGCAGAGATAGCAGGAGTCGGGGAAGGTGGTACTCAGTCTGACCTTTTTAGAGTACAAGCGGGTCTAGGTTCGACGACAGGTAGTACTGCTGGTGGCTATGTAGGTGGCAAGTACTACGGTGAGAAGAGTCTTTTTGATGCAGGTTCATTTGACGCACAAAGAGCTGCAATGGCAAGTCGTAATATGCCCGGTTTACAGGGTCGTGAAGTAGCGTACGATGCAGCGGCTGTTGAAGCGAAAATGCGACAGCAACAATTAGACTACCAAGCTCAACAGGAGCCAGAAGCTTGGGGTGGCACAATGGAAGAAGGTCTGTACTCAGACCCGAAGACTGGTCGAACCTATTACAATGGTCGGGAGATTTCACGTACACAGCCCAAACTGGTAAGTACCACGGATTTCGCTGCAAAGCAAGCAGAGATGGAACAAATCCTTCCGTCTGGGCCTACTGGCGAGTCCGATGCGGACAGAATAGCACGAGAACAACAAGAGGCCTTGAATCGGTCTCGCCAGGCAGCGAAAGAGGAGGCAGAGCGCGTAGAGAAAGAGCGTCTAGCGGGTCTGCCATTTGGCGGCCAAACTGGAGATTTTCATGGTTTTGCTGGTGGGACTTACGATCCAGAAAAATACGAAGCTTTGGCTCGGTCAAGAGGTTGGAATCCTACACAAATAGCAGAGAACGCGCCTTTCGAGGATCCAGATAATCCAGGACTTTGGTTTCCAAATAAAGGTTCCTACGATGATTATGTAGAGTGGCAAGGAGAGGAAGGTAAGCTTTGGGGCCAACCTGATATAACACCTGAGTTTAGTCACTGGGAAAAAGATGGCGAGGTAGTTGAAGCAGGAACGCCTGGTGCTACAGGTGTTGCTAAGGGTGCAATATTAGTTAATGTTAGATACCCAATAGCAGGTGGTTTTAATGAAAAATCATACCATATGAATACCTATGGTATGACTGAGAATGATATAGCTCTTCTCAAAAGAGCTATGCAAGATAGCTACTATATACCATGGGATGAAAATGGTAAGAAACTTACTGGGGCTGATGCATATCAGCCAGGTTGGCAACCAGAACACGGATACCAATGGCTAGCCGTTCCAGGAAACAAGAAGCCGCCCAAGGCTTGGGTACCATCTCCCAAGAATGCATTTACACCTAAAGATACAGCAGCTAATGGTGGACTTCCAGACGGTTGGACATGGGTAGAAGGAGATCCTGATAGTCCATTAGATGCTGGGCCTGGGCTGTTTGATGACAAGGGTAACTTTGTAGGTGGGCTAGATGAAAACGGGGAAGTGGTTGTTGAGACTGGTCAGGAGCCTGACGAACCACATTATGGAGGTTCTCTGTATACGGGTTCTACGGATGATCTGGCCTCGGGTAAGACTCCGGGAACCTATGCAGACGACCCCGATGCGCCTTGGTTGAGGCCAGGAAGTCAAGCAGGTATAGTATCTCGACCAGGTAAAGCTGGTCAATACCCCATGTTTGACAAGTTTGTCACTGCTTTGCAGGGTGAAGGTTTAACTAACGACACTTTGATGTCAAATATTGCTGATGTTATTGGCGAGCTTGAGATCATGAACGAAAAGGGTGATCAAGCTGAGGCACAGAGAACGGCTGAAATTACTGTTAATGAACTTGACCGTGCTGCTGTAACTGCTCGTGCCGAGGCAGACAGAAAGCTGCAAGCTGGTGTTGCTCTAGGTGAGATTGAAGGCGATATTACATTAGCTGCTAGTATGGAAGAGACTAAGCGTGTCTTTGAGGCTGCATCTGCTGCGGGGGTAGTCCCTGTATGGCAGGGTGGAACAACACTATCAACTGGTGTAGTAACTCCTGGTAAGTGGACTGTCCCAACTAAAGGTACAGGTGGAGAGCCCCTTGCTAAAAGTCTAGAAGGTCAAGCACTTGCTGTTACTGAAGAAGATAAGATCCGCCAACGTGAGCTTGACTTTTCAACTGTCTTTGGTAAGTATATTAATCTAAATATGCTGAAAGGTGAGCCGGGTGTACCTCCCGAAGCTCACATGGAGACACTCGAAGCGCAGAAATTTGGTCTTACGAAAGCTCTTGCTGAAGCTGAGGCAACTGGTGTATTTAGAGCTCCAGACTACCAGGCTGGCCCTCCTAGAGGAGTTGTGCTTAAAGATCTAGGAGCACAGAGAGAACTTATTGATACCGCTAACTCATCTGCAGATCGAAAAGTGTTAAGAGAGTTTTTTATACTAGGAACTGGCCCTAAGTATACACCCTCAGGGTTACGGATGAATTTGTCTCAAAATGGAGTTGCTATTGCAAATCAAATTCAGCAGGCGCTAGATATGCCAGCGGATACAGAGCCAGCAATTGAGGGGACGCAAACTCTATCTGCAAAACGATTAGCCTGGGAGATTGATATGGGCAATCGTGCTGCAGATGTACAAGACCGTCTCGCTTCAAATGCTGAGCAAATAACTAGAAATAACTTGAGCCTAGGTGAAAGTGAACGAGCGACAGCACAGTTTATTGCTGATGGCAACTTAGCAGAAGCTCAAGCGTCACGCCAAGAAGTCACTAATGCAAGGAAAGAAGCGGCAGCATTTGCAAAGGAAAAATTAAAGCTGGATACCTTAATGGCATTATCTGACCCTTCCACATATTTATTTGCATCTCGATACGGTATTCTTGAGCAAATAGGTAGTGCTTTAGATATTGACTGGGGAGATGATATTATACCTAATAACCAGATTGGGCGCATGGTAGCTCCTGGGACATTTCCTTCTAGACAGGAGTTCGAAAATGCTACTATAAGCGATCAGAAAATTATGCTTGCAGAGCTTGCTAGTTCTCATGGTTTCACACTTGAACAAGCAGCCGTTATGATTCGTGGCGGCACTCCTGGTGGTGGCAGAGTGAACCGACCACGTCTTACAGGGATGACACGATAATGACTCAAGATCGATTAGTGCCCGGACAATCAGGAGCTGACTACTGGTCTAAAGATATAATGGGCTTAGATGCCCAGCAGAAGGCCTATAGGGCAATACCTGTTCCTGTGCTTGCAAATGAAAAACAGAAGCATATCGATGCTCGTGTTGAGCTAGAGCTTCTTGTTGAGCATCTAGCAACTAGAAATGACTTTAAAATACCACCTCCGTCGTTCCATGGTTTATCTCCTGAAGACGCTACGGCAGTGTTTCTAGAGTATGCTGCCGAGGTAGAGAATGCTCCTCCAGAAGAGAAGGCAGATGCGCAGCGTAGTCTTGGTGGTCACCTAAAAAGTTTTGGAGAGTCTATTAGAAATGGCCTAATGGGTGGTCTGTCTAAAGCTATGGGTATTCCTGGTGTCTCTCAGACCGTTAGTGCAGTATCTTTCCCAGGTGAAGAAATTACCGCACAGTTACTTTACAACTTTGCTAAAATTATACCAGGCGAACAAGATATTGAGCGTGGCGTCAGAGAGTGGAAGCAAGAAAATCCAAATCAGCCTTGGTGGAAAGAAGGGTTCTTAACTCCTGCTGTTCGTGAGAAAGGCTTTGGTGTACCTATGGGTGTTCACCTACCTATGGAGATTATTCTTGACCCACTTAATTTAATACCCTTGGGTGCAGCACTTAAACTGGGTAAAGTACCTTTGACAATGGCAAGGCTTACAGGTAAAGGTCATTCAGTTCGTGAATCAATTGAGTATATGAAGCGGGCACGAAATCTGAAAAAAGCCTATATAAACAAAGCGGAGTACATGGATCGAGAAGTAGCTGCTGCTGTAAAAGTCGCTGAAGAGTTTGATAAGGCTGTTATAAATGGAGAGTTCGTGGGGCATCGAGACCAATTTGGTCGACTCGTCCAGGATAAACCACGTCGTGGCCCTGAAGGTCATCCTGATGACGGTGCACGTTTTGAAGGTGGCCCAGAAGGTGTACGAGATACTGCCGCAGAGGAGGCAGATGCTGCCTGGAAAGTTAGTTATGAGGCGGCTCTCAAGGATTTGGATATTACTGATGACGTAAGATCCTTATACGCTTCGATACCAATAGAATACCAAAAGATGCTAAATGTTTTCGGGACAGACTTTGAAAGCGATTTAAATCTACTATCAGGACTACCGTGGCGTAAAGTAATAGACCCAGTTACGGGTAAGGAGGTCTTTAAAGCTTCTATACGTGAAGCACCAAACCGTGAAGGTCTGCAGCAGATGATATTTAGCAATGACTACTGGGCTGAATTTGGAGAAGAAGGTATAATGGCTCAGTGGGCTTTAAAGCTTTTATTTCATACAGGTATTAGACCGAATGAGATTCCTCTTCTTAGGTGGGACGAACTTGAAAATACAATAAACAGTACTGAGACAAGAAAGACGCTTATTCTTAGACATAGTGACAAAGAAGCAAGTCAGCGTTTATTAGATGATGAGGCTTTTACCTTCTTAAAAGATTATAGAGACATTAAGCTAGATTACAGTAAATGGGATACTGAGAAGTTTCAACCAGCTTTTAAGTTACCTGGCAAGGCAGTTGCAAAGGGAGATAAAGATCCATTTTCTCCTGTTAAAAGACTTAATGAGATGTTTGCAGAGGCGGGTAATCATTTAGACTTTGCAGACTTTGGGCCAGGTCTCATTGACTTCTATTCTGGTAATGGTATCTACACATATGTACTTAGACTGTCTAAAGCGAATGCAGTATATACAAAAGGGGGCACAAATAATATTGTAAATGCTAAGGATGTATTAGGTCATAGTAGTATAGTTAATACCTCTATATACATATCATTAATGAATCACACTCTAAATATAGACGCACTAACTCTTCTTAGAAGACTTGGAACTCAAACGGATGAGGCCGGTGAAGCTATCTTAAAGGAAAATGGTGAGGTCGCTAGTCTACTAGAAGATGACTTTATAAATCAATTAAGTGATGATTTATACGAACGGTTTAATGTTGTGCCCGCACATGATCCGGATGAAGCACTTGAGTTCTGGCAATTAATTGACGAACCAAACCCAGAGTTAGCAACTCATACAAGAGATGCAAAGTCAGGTTACCTTGGTGGCAAAGGGAAGGTGGGCGAGAAGACGAAAAGAATGAAGACTAAACTTGAGTTGCTGGGAGGCCCGACAGAGGGGCCAAATCGTTTAAATGTATTTACTAACCTAGCAACAGCAGGACTCTCCAGGAAAGGTTACACTGACCCTGTCAGAATAGAAGTCCAAAATGCTCTTAATGAACTTCGGATGCAAATGCTAGACAAAGCGATCGACCGAAATGTAGAGTACAGCCCCCCAATATTTATTAGTAAGATTAAGGGACAGGGAGCAAAGGCTGCTCAAGACGAAATAACAGAATCTCTTACTATGGTAGAAGCATTATCCGTATTTGCTGTACAACTGATAACAGCAGCAGGCGAAGCGCAGCTTATTAAAACATCAAAAGAGGTGATGGGTAAGTCAAGTAAAAAGCTAGATCAGGCAACTAAAGATGTTTACTCAAAAATTGGTAAAGATGCAGAGGAACAACAGGCTATGCTCCTATCATGGTACGAGCCTGTTCTTCAACTTAAAGACCAGTATCTGTTGAAGCTTGAAGAGTCGAAAAAGTTAGTTCATGGCGCGGATGCAAAAGAGACAATACAAATTAAAATTGACTACAATCAAGAAACATCTAAATTAAATGCAGCCTTTAAGCAGATGGAAGATGCTCTAATTAAAAGAGATATCTCAACAAAAAAGCAAGGTCGGAGTGGAGCCTACGCACCGAAACATGAAAGTTTATTTGCTATTCCAATTTTTAAAAGTCTTAGTCTGATGACGGAGAAAGCTCTTAAAGGAAAGGGTAAAGGTTTAAGTGCAGCCGCTAGAGCAGAAAAGAAGATCTTTAACGAAATGTCTGCAGAAGCCAAAGACGAGCTTGCGAATAGCGGTATTGGCTATATTATTAGTCCACGACGAGGTACAAAAGAACTACCCAATCTAAGTGCATCCAAGTATGAATTTTTTCGTGCGGGTATGAATGACCACTGGATGATTACTGGTTATATAATGAAAGACGGCTCCTATTGGAAGGTAGGGGATAAGGTTGAGGATATAGTGCATGTAGAAGCTGAAATGCTTGCTTCTGTACATGTTAAAGATAACCAGTTTGTTCGCGCAAGAGGTGATAAATTACCCCAAAGAATACCTCTCATGAACTGGGGTCAGTGGTCAGTTTCGTCAGCTCGTCAATTCTCACCTCATATGATTAGAGGTTCAGCGTCAGGTAAATCAGGTGGGTTAACCGCAGCCTCAGTATTAAGTGCCATTATGAACTACGGCGGTGATGCTACCAGACAAGCTGGCGCAAGAAGCATGAGAGCTATGACTGCACCCAAGGGTGAGTATAATACAGCTTACACTAGAAAAAGACTAGAGAATAACGGTTATCTTATTCGTATGGGAGGTGAAGGAAGCAGCACATACTATAGATGGAGCGACGAGATTATAGACCTGTGGAATCAAGAAGGTGGTACAGCTTCAGGTAGGTGGGGAGCGCTAACAGCAGACGCACCTCCAGGTGGACGTGGTGGCGATGGGCGACCACCCCCTGGTGAGCCTGGAACTCCAACATCAGCACCTCTTCCAGAAGATGAGTGGTCAAGAGTTACAGATGAGTTTACGTGGCGTGATGAACAAGGAAATTATCATCCTATAGGTAAGACGATAATACTCCCTCGTGGCATGGATCAGACAATGCGATTCGCGGGGGATAGTTTCCGAAAGACTTTTGAGAGTTTTTTCAATAGGTTCCCATCAAAGTTTCGTAAGTTTACCCGGTTCTTTGTACCTCAGACTTTTGCTGCAACACCAGCAGCTAAGCTTCGATGGAAGTATATTTTCTCTAAGGGCGAGGGCCAAGAGGTGTCCAGTAATATTGGACATATGCTCGATCAGCTACACGACGCATTTGGCTCTAACCGGCGTAATGGTCGGGGTACAAAAATACGACTTAAAGGTGGTGTTGGTGTTAACCCCCGAACAGGTCAACTTAATGACAATGGGTTCCTAGAAAATATGGATTACTTTAGGTATGAGGGTGTAAAAAAATCACCTAAAAATGCAGCCGTTGGCCCGGTAGATATTCACGAAAGTGGTCAGGTCTGGGGTCCAATTGCTGAGATGGAACAAAGATTTATAGCATTCCAAAAGGCAGATCCTGCGACGTGGACAGATAAGCGTATTATTCGTGAGCGTCAAAAATATAATCACTTAGAGGTAATGCAAGATTTAACGACTGTGCTCAATACATCCAGAACAGATCTTTTTAGATACTATGAATTAACAGCCGAGCAATTAAAGTGGTGGGACAACTACCATCAAGTTGGGCCTCATTTAGTTGAGATGCTACGAAAATCAGGTTTCGATGTAGACTCTAAGAACTCTATTTTAGGTAAAGCTGCAGGCAAGTTTAGGGCCAGCTTTGTACCTTCTCTATTCTTGGAACAAAGCTCAGATATCAGAGTTGGTTTCCAAGCAGGTGCAGGTAAGATGGGTATGCGTCCTAGTCAAATGAAACGACATGACTACTACTGGCAGATTGCAAATAAAATGGATCAGGGACAGGGTGTTGGTAGAATTAAACATGACTTATACAATACTGATCCAATACTAGCCTTACAAAGACAAGCTGAGTCTTACTATGACTATGTAGCTACCGAACGCTTTATGGACGAGTTTGCAAAACTTGGTATTAAGCACACTGAGACATCGACAGCAATGAAGATGCTTGAACGAATAAAGGAGTACAAGGCTAGCGGAGAAGAGCTATCCTATGGGAATCAAATGTCTGCTCAAAAGCATTTTGGGCCTAAATGGCGTGAGATGTCTGATGAAAAAATAGCAAGGAAACAAAAAGAGATCATAGAGATGTCCACGAACTGGAAGAATTTAGAACTTAGAGAAGCAGTACAAAAAGGAGTAATGAAACGACACCCTCTTCATGGAACAGCATTACCTCCTGAAGCAAGTCGAGAATTTGCAGCCTTATTTTCTGATGAATTTTCAAAGTCGAGTGCGTTTTTAACTGTACCGTCTGCTCTAGCAAATACGATGCGTGTACTTGCAACTGGTGCTGACCTTGGTGTTATGCTACTACATGGTATTGGTGGTATAGGTATGATGGCATCACCAAATGTCTTTATGCCTATGGGCCAGCGTTTTGCATGGGCCAAAGGCTCATATAATATGGGTCGAGCTATGTGGTCACCCAAAGTGCGCACAGAGTGGTATACGCGCACACAAGAAACTAGACGAGAGATGCAAAAATACGGGATTGCTTTCTTTCGATCGACCCATATTGAAGACCTACCCCTTCCGGGCATGTTCACTAAAGGACGAGGCCGACCAGGATTAAAGAAGCCTGGCATAAAGCAATTTGAAAGAAGTGTTGAACTTGCCTGGACAGTACCTGAACGTATGATGAATGGATTTGGATTCTTCCTTGATGTCTCTAAGACAGAGATGTGGAAAGTCCAATCGAAGATGATTAAACAACATTTTGGAGCTGTCGATAATTTAGGTAATCCAAAGGAGCCAACTCCTAAGGAGCGTCAAAAAATGGAAGACGCTCTCAACGATGTGGCAGCTAGTATGAATGCTATTCATGGTACCTTACAACCTGCTGCAGTGGGTATACCATCAAAGCAGCGTAATTTTGAGTCCGCTTTCCTACTATACGCGGCACTGTATAGAAGGTCTTCAATCGCTGTAATGAAGAACTTGATGTCAACAAGTAAGTGGCGTCGAGGAATGGCATTAGAGTCAGTAACGGGTATGTTGGCCGCAGGGGCAGGAATTGCTTGGGCCATTAAATCTGCAGGTCTTAATGACGACGTACTCACACCTGGCTCTGCAGACTTTATGTCAGTTAAAGTAGGTGGTATGCGTGTAGGTATTGGAACACCCTTCTATAGTTTTATACGCATGGGTAAAGATATTACGGATCAAATGGTAGACGATCCAGGAGGCTTACTTGAGGTAAACTTCAGTGACAACAGTCTGTTAAAGTGGTTCCGGTCAGGCTCCTCTCCAATAACCTCAATAGGTATTGATATAGGTACAGGACAGGATTTTATAGGCGACCCTCTTCGTGATACTACTGGAGGCTGGGAGGTCAATAAGATTGGTGACCGAATATCTAGGTCACTCATGCCTTTCTGGATTGATACTATTCAGGACTCCATATGGGGCAGTAAAGACATGCCTCCCTCTGCTGGTTTAGCTGAGTTCTTTGGTCTTCGGACAAGCCCACAATCTGCATATGGTCGATTAAAGACTGCTAGAAATGTAGCTATCTTAATAGATGAGGATCCTGCTTTAATGAAATGGAAGCAAGAGCAGGAAAGCAAGGACTTACCTATAGATGGTGACACTATTCCAAAACTTCTACTTAAGCAGCTAGTTGAAAGACATCCTGCTCTACAAGACTTAGAGGTTGAAATTAGTGAAGATGTAGAGCGTCGTGGCTCATACATACGAAAGCGTCAAGACGAGTATATCAACCATGTAAGGCTTAATAGAAAAGGGCGCGGGCCAGAGTTTGGTGAACCATTCGGTCTAGAAATGAAGCTAAAAGGTTTAGAAGAGCAGTTTGCGAACTACGAAATAACGGGAAAACAATTGCGTGAAAGATGGGAGACACTAGAGGCTGAAAATAGAGGTGCAAATCAGCAACTCGCTGAAACATATGCAGATGTCATTGCTACGTTTAACGAGCGTCGACTAGGTGATATGAATACTGTTGCAGACCAGTTTGTTTTTGACCACTGGTATGATAGGTACAGGCAAGAAGTGACTGGTAGTGCTGCCCTACACGATATTTATGGTAACTTTGACTCCGATGAATTTAAGCGTCGACAGCAGGTATTTGAAGACTTTATGGTCGAGAACTATGGTGCAGCGTCCTGGAAATATATCCAGGATATGAGAACACAAGGTAAGCTGTTACCTCCTAGTTTACAGCGACTATCAATTGCTCGTAATGAACAACTAGGTGAGTTCTGGGACTTGCCCGATACACGATTTAGCTCTGAGGGTGCAGATCTGATTCATCATTGGCGTGGTGCCCGAACTAGAGAAGCAAAAGCCCACTTTAAAGCAAGGCATCCTCAGATTACAAGACTTCTAAGAATACTTGATAAGGTTCAAGATCGATTTAGAAAGGCTAACCCAACTATTGATGCACTTCTTGTTGAGTTCTATGACTACTCTGCATTAACTCCTGCAGGTAGACTAATAGAAGCAAAGAGAACCCTAGCTGCACAATCCAGGCCTACTCGACCAGAAGCCCCTACCACTACTTATGATATCAGTCCTTCGCTTGCTGGAGTGGGGTCTTGACAATAGGCAGTAGACCTGGTATACTAATAGATAGGGAAGTAGGAATGTATGCAAATGCCCCCCTGCTGACCTACCTAGCTCCGAATAGGAGCGGGATTGCGTTACACTCTGAGGCGGAGTCATGATCCTCCTCAAAGGGTGTGGCGTATTTTTTTATAAGACATGGAGGCCATATGGCAAAGGATAACCTGGCTGGTGACGCAAACCAGTCTGCGGAAACCCCCAATGATGCTTACAAGTCGTTGCAACGGAAGCTAGAAGCATCCAGGACGCGAGAGCGTCAATACCAAAAAGAGGCTGGAGCTACACAACGGATGGAGGCCCAACTGGCTGCATTCGGGGCTAGTATGGAACAGATCTTAGACGTCATCCAAGCTAATGGATTGATAGATGATGAAGATCAGTACCGTAAAGCCAAGGCTGGCTTCTCGGCCAGAAACTCTAATAGCGATGCGGCGCTGGACGAGATAATGGCACAACTGCATGAAGCGGAAACCATGTGGGACGATGAACGTCTCAACGGCCCCCGTGAATCCTGGTCACGAGGTGACTACGAAGGTGCTGCAACCCAGGTTAGACAGATTCTTGCTCCCGAAACGAACGGAGTTCTAAGCGAGGGGCAGATTGAAGACGAAGTCAACCGGAGAATGGCAGCCCGTGGTGGTGCTCAATGGGTAGACGGAGGGGGCAGCACAGCTTCCTCCGATGCCTCGATTATTAACGATCCTGTAGCATTGAATCGAATGCTAAGAGGTCCAAATGGTCGCCAATATTGGAAAGACCATGGCGATGAAATTAAAGACAGGGTAGCAAAAGGCGAAATAGCCTTACCCTAAGGAGAACTAATGGCAATTACTGATACCGATACGACTCGCGTGAGCGATACAATTCCCCAGATGTACAGCCATATGACGGCTGACTACCGGGAAGCTAACTTCGTTTACGTTAACTTGTTTGACCGCAAGTACGAGTCCGATCTTAGTGAAGGCGACCGGGTGTTCATTCATGGTGTGAACGCTTTCCAGGATACACAGGACACAGCTACACTAGCTGCTAATAAGATGACTAGTGCTGCTGGTACTGGTAGTGGAGGCACTCTAGGTTTCGATGAGGCTAGTTTAAAGGCTCGTATTTCCTTGATTGCAGACACACATATCTACCAGGCTTTTGAGCTTGAGTATGAAGCAGACCTGTTCTCTAATATTGGTCTGATGGAAAAGCTTACTAAAGCTAGTGGTTATGCAGTAGCCCACCGTATTGACGATGATGCTGCAGGTCTCATTGACGACTTTAGTAGCAGTACCGCAGTGGGTACCTTTGCGGTAGGGCTGACTGAGTCTGACATCAAACGTGGCGTACAGTATCTTAACGATGCCTTTGCTCCAGAGGATAGTCGCGTCTTCGTGTTCTCTCCTGCTGAGCAGATGAACCTGTTTGGAATTGAACGCTTCGTCAATGCTCAATATTCGGCCAGCATGGGTAATGTCAATGTTGACAGCAAGTACAAGGGCTATGTCACCAACATCCTTGGTCTGGACTGGTACATGTCCCTGAATGTAGAGGGAACCAATGCTGCCGGTCATGACAATGGCATGTGGCAGAAAGAAGCTTGTGCTACTCTTATCGTAGAGGAAAGCAGGCCCGTTTCTCACTACGAAATTACCACAGACACTACGCGCTATGCGGTGCATGCGATTTACGGATTCGTTGAAGTCCGTGAAGATCATGGTGTGTTGATGAAAGGCATGTAATGGCAATGAGAAAAAAACAGCCTGGTAAAGGTGAGCAGCACATTAAGCAGCGCCAAAAAGCTAGAAAGTTTCGAGGTGAGGCTCGAGCATTACAACCAAAACCAGGTACGCTAGCGGCCAAGATTGCTAGAATTAGAGCAGACAAAACAATAGGTCAAGCTGAGAAAGATCGAATGATCAAGTCTATAAGACAGCAGCATGGCAAGCGGGCTGCAGAGGGTTAATGACTTCTACTGATACGAAAGCTCCGGCTGGCTTTGAGATATTCTACGGGATGTTTGAAGTCACGCCGGGGATCTCTGGGCTGAGACTACAGAGTGCAGCCTACAGCCAAGTGAAGGTGTTCGTAGAGCACTATCAAAAGCTGGGCTTCGAACTAAAAAGCGAGCCTCAGTATCAACTAGTTCCAGACTGGGATGTCCGCTATGTATCTGCGGGCACATCGAATGGCATCCAGCTCTGGAAGCCTGGCATGACTAAGGGGATGCCTAAGAACCATCCCTGGTATAAAGATGATGCAGACCAATACCAATGTTGGGCCTGGTTCTACAAGAGACCAGAAAAGGTACGTATGGAAGTACCTGACGATTACATCAAAGAACACGGATTACCAGAAGGATTCAAAGAGGTTTAACTATGGCAGATAGAATCGTTACAGACCTAAGTGACGTAAGACTACGCAGCGGTATGGGTGCTGCAATCACATCTGAATTTTTACAGATGAACAGCTTTGACATCTGTAAGTGGGAAGACGACTTCCTCAGTGGAGTCCTCACGAGCAGTGTATACACTACAGCAGCGACCGGCTCTGGGAGCGCAGTTGCGGCTGCAGTTCTTGCACCCAGTGCAAGCGCAAATGAATGGGGCAATATACGATTGACCACTGGTACCACTAATGATGGTATCTCAGCTATGTCGTTACCACTACAATGTAAGGGTGACTATAATGCTGTAATGGCAATACGATATAGAATAAGTGCTATTGCTGATGTCAAAATAGAAGTTGGTTTCCGAAACACGGTTGCTAATAACTCTGCTGGTATTGTCAACGTACTCGATACACCTAGCTTTAATGGAAGTTCACCTGATGGTTGCTGCTGGGTATTCGATACTGATGCTACTGTAGATACCTGGGCGGCTGAGGGTGTTAAAGCTGGTACAGAAGCCACAGGTGTAACCCTGGCGACAACTGCTGGTGGAGCGGCACCAGTTGCAGACACCTATCAAACCATGGTAGTTGCTCTGATGGAAGACAATGCCTACTTCGATCGGTACAGTGCAGATGGTCGCAAACAAGGCGACACAATCATGCTTACCGACTGTAACACAGGTAGCGTTAACTTAGCTCCTTCTATATTCGTACAGACCAGGAACACTACAAGCAAGAACTTGGATGTTGACTTCTTCAAGATGTGGCAATTACGCAGAAGCTAAACGGAGGTAGCCATGGCTGGCGATATTAATAACGCTGACTGGAAGCAAGCTTACGTTTTATCGGGGCAGGCCTACATGCTGCAATTTGGTGCAGAGGACGCCCCTGTAGCTTCAACCGCGAGCATCGACGATCAGTTAGCAATGGCATCAGTAGATGTACCTAGTGGTACAACGATCATCCCTCTATGGGGACAAGGTGTGGTTGGCACCTGGACAACTGGAACCCTTATCAATTATATGATTGAGGTTGACAATGGAAAGGTGAGGCGATCATCTGGGGGGACAGCATTCACTCCCTTAAGTTTACGGACAGATAGTTTGAGATCCAGTGCATGTACTGCTTACGTGGCAGGTGCTAGTGACATAGTTGCTGCAGCTAAAACAACTGGTGGATCACTGGAGATTTACCGAGAATCTATTGAGGTTAACTCAGGAGATGCGGCTGACTACTGGCCTAAGATGGAGTATAACCCTGTCATAGCACCAGTTGTAATTGGCCCGGCATCAGTTATAGTCCACTTTGGTGCGGCTGCAGATCTAACTGTCTATGGAAATCTAATGTGGGCCGAGTTCCCAAGTTCACATATTGTAACACCATATCATCGCACCGTAAGCACACCTTACTCTCTCTTCAATGGGGCCAGCCATGCGCTATTGCTGGCTGGCTCCACCTATATATGGAGGTTAAATGGCACGAGCAGGTTACGGCGATCTAGAGGTAGGGGCAGAAACTTCATCCGTCCAGGCAGTTCACCCGGTAGGCTCAGCAGCCGCGCCTGGTATAGCATTCTCAACTGACACTGACGTTGGGCTATACCGTGTCGATGCTAACCAACTTGGCATCAGTGTAGGCGGCACGGGTCAACTAGCTATAATTGATGGTGTCCTACAGCCTATCACGACTAATGATATTGACCTGGGAACTGCCAGTCTTCAGTTCAAGAATGCATGGTTTGATGGCACCCTAGAAGCTGATGCTATTACAATAGGCGGTTCCAGTGTTACAGCAGGAACTAATGCAACCACTGTTACTACGACGGCAAATAACGCTGATGAGACTGTCTACCCTACCTTTGTAGACGGAACATCTAGCTCGCAAGATATTGAAGTTGACACTGGATTAACGTATAATCCTTCTAGTGGATTACTTACAATCACAGGAGAATTAGATGCAGGTAGCTTAGATATTTCAGGCAATGCTGATATTGACGGCACCTTGGAAGCCGATGCAATAACGATTGATACTGTTACCCTAGCTGAATACATTTCTGACACTGTTGGCGCTATGGTATCATGCAACACAGAGTCAGGTATCACAGTTGCCTATCAAGACGCTGATAACACTATAGACTTTACTGTTGGGACGCTGAACCAGAATACTACTGGTAGCGCAGCTACTCTGACATGTGCTAGATGTATTGGAGGGGTCTCTTTTAACGGATCAACTAGTATTAACTTGCCAGGTGTCAATACAGCAGGTAATCAGAATACTAGTGGAAGTGCAGCTACATTAACTAATGCAAGAGATATTGGAGGAGTATCCTTCAACGGGTCAGCGTCTATTAACTTACCCGGAGTAAATACTGCAGGCTGCCAGAACACTTCTGGAACGGCTGCAGTTGGAACTACTACCACAGTATCAGCTAACAATACTGCTGACGAAACTGTTTATCTCACTTTTGTTGATGCAGCAACTGGTAATAAGGGTCTAGAAACAGACACAGGTCTTAACTACAACCCTTGTTCAGGCGCTTTAACTGCTACCTCATTCACAGGTTCTGTTACTGGTACAATTACAGGTACTACAAGCTGTATCACAGTAACTACAGTTAATGACTGTGACACAGTTTACCCAGTCTTTGTTGACGGTGGCTCTGGATCTCAGGCACCTGAAGTAGATACTGGACTTACCTATAATCCCGCTACTGGACTGCTTACCTCAGCAGGCTTTGCTGGCCCAATAGATGGTAATCTAACTGGAACATTGCAGACAGCATCTCAGGCTAATGTGACTACCCTGGCAGGGCTAACCTCACTGGGTGCGGCGGGTGCTACCACTAATGTAGTTGCTGGCGATGTCACTATGTACAACGCGGTGAACAACGGTAACCCTACTATCAGCCTTGGGTCTTCTTCAGCAGAACGGTTGACTATCACCGCCAACTATACATCAGGTGCCCAGCTTCTCTGCAACATCAAGTTCGCAACTATTGAAGCATCTAGTACAGCTAACCGAGGGAAGTATGTCTTTGACGTAGACGGTACCGATATCTTGACCATTGATGACGGTGGTATTGATATAGCTTCAGGCAAGACCTTTGCTATCAATGGTAGTGATATTGCTATAACCGACACTACCTACACAGCCGGTGATGGACTCACTCTTACGGGAACAGACATCGATCTAGATGCGGCACTGACTACAGTGACTTCGATCCTAGCTACTGATGTAAAGATAGGCGAGGACAATGAGACTAAGGTTGACTTCGCTGACGCTAACATCATCAACCTACACGCCAATAACATTAAGGCTCTCAGCGTCCACAACACCTCCAGCAAGGGAGAACTACGGTTCTACGAGGGCTGTAACTATGTAGGGTTCGCGGCTCCTGCATTAGATGCCAATCAGATATGGACGCTTCCAGCGGCAGACGGCAGTTGCGGCCAGGCGTTGACTACTGATAGTTGCGGTGTGCTGTCCTGGGCGTCGGCTGGCGGTGCAGTATCGGCTATCAACAACGCCACTGCTAATGAGATAGTTACGGTTGGCGCGTGTACCAGTGAGTTGTGCGCTGAAGCCAACCTGACCTTTACAGGGTCATTATTGACTGTGACTGGCAACCTCGCTCTGACAAATACCGATGGTGGTAGTTCGATAACTAGATCGACTAGCAGTACGACAGGATTAAATTCTCCATTCGTTCTAACTGCGACTAGCACGGGCAACGCGGCAGACACATTTGGGCCTGCAATCGAATATAAAATCTCAGATTGTGGTGTGGGTGCCACTCGTTTGGGCGTGATAGGCATAGAGCGTAATGGCGCAGATAACACAGGGCAATTCCACGTTAACTTAGACAGCGGTGGAACATTGGCAACACGGTTTTCTGTTAATGCCAGTGGGCAGGCGTTACATGCTAATGGTTGTGCTAGTACCCCTGCAATTTCTTTTACTAACGATAACGATTCTGGATTCTTCAGGGCTGATTCCAACAACATAGGAGTGGCCGCAGGCGGTTCGGAGCGCATGAGATTCTCTAACTCAAAATTCTTCGTAGAAGATACGCTCAATGGAAATCAGTCAATAGGTATAACTATCAACCAAGAAGCCAACGATGACGAAATCCTCGCCCTCAAGTCCAGCGATGTCGGAGCCTCTGGCAATTACAGTGGTGTTGAAGCCGATACATACGCCTTGTTCAAAAAGCGGGATGCAAACGGTGGGGGGTTGAGCTTAATGACATTTAATCATGGCCTCGGGAATCAATCGTTCTACGTTGAAGCCTATGCGGCAATGAATAGGAATGCTCCAACAACGGGTGGAACGGGTGCTAACGGCGTCATTCATATGAGGGGTTACGAGTTTGATGATACCGGTACTAATTCTACTGCTAACTGCTTAGAGGACGGCGAGATTCTTTTTGTGGCTGCTCAAGGTGGAACAGCGTCAGTGGTTTTCACAGCGGCTGGCACCATATCCTCCAACGCCTCTGCTACTGTTGGGACGTTTGACAGTTATGACGACGCGTTAATGCTAAGAGCGATGGATACAGTGGTGTCTCCAGGGTGCATCATCCAGAGTAGGTGGGATGATTACGTCACCTATAACGAACAAGCGTTAATTGACGCAAAAATTTTCACAGGGCGTATGACTAACGACGATGGCACTTTGATTGACCCTCATGTAAAAGAACGCGGTATGTGGGACATCACTCAACATATGAAGCTTCTGAATGGTGCGGCCTGGCAGTTATGGACTGAATTGCAAGAGACTAAGGAAGAAATAGGAGCAATGAAGGTCCAATTGGCTCTTATGGAGGGCAAATAATGGCAATCACATTTAATACAGACCAGATAGATGGTTTGATAGGCACGACCATTAACGGAGTCTATGCGCGAATCCAGAGTGTCACAGTCAAAAAATATGACGCAACAACTGACCCAGATGTAGCGACTCACTGGATGTGCCTCTACGATGTGGTTCTCCATAATTCTGCAAGCACAAGGAACGCCGCTGGGGAATACCCAGAGTGGTCGAACCGCTTGCGTTCACGGGCGATTGACCACATGGGCTGTGTTTACGACCCGACCAGCAATGCCAACCCATACGCCCAGGCGTATGCCAATTTGAAAGCGAGGCTGGCGGCAGGCGATAGCCCCATAGCAAGCTCAATAGCAGACGCATAGGAGGAGTATGGCTAACCTGACACCTTACTTGACCGAGAAGTACACCAAGATGATTGCGGAGATTACCGCCGACCTGGGGAAGACGGCGGATGACCTCGCCAACGCACAGAACATCATCCGTGCCTTGAAGAACCCTGACATGATGGTGAACGGTGCGTCCCTCACCCTGGACATGGTTCAGATAATGGAGAACGGCGACATCCGTTTGCTCCCGCCAACGCCTACGCCCATCACTGAGACTTGCGTACAGGCACCAGAGAAGAATGGCAAGAAGCCTGAGAAGGAACTGGTCAATGCAAGCTAGTCAGCAGACCTACGAGGACGCACAATACCAAAATCCTGAACCCATCGGAGACCAGCCACCAATCCCGGCTGGAGTCCACAACATCGAATTGTCGTGGGACAGGCACAAAGGGTACATGCGTATCATCATCGGCGGCGAGAAGTGGTGGTTCAAGGAGTACCTGGGAAAGGCACAAGTTCTTAGCTGCGACAACAAGAGGGGCCGCTTGAACCTACGAGCGATGGCCCAGATTAACGGCGAGACACTGACCATGTGGCGTGACCCTGCTGCCCCGCCTCACAAGATAGTGGAAGGCGTGGTACGCGAGAAGACCCACAACCGCCTCTGCTACCGCCGCGCTACAGAAGAATGGCGGCTGCGCGATGAGCGGATGGAATGGAACCACCCTGATGCGATGGTGTTCACTAAGAGTTACAAGGGTGACTTGAACGCAGAATGGCACGCCAATGACAGCGTGGCTCACATCTATCACAACGGTTACGCCATTATTGACAAGAATAATGTGGCTCATTTATACGACCCAGGATTAGTTGATAATGAACGCCAATGATAGGATCAAAAGGATCGAGGAGCTGCTAGAGAAGTTCCAAACTAATCACTGGCCCCACATGACGGGGAGAGTGGCACGAATCGAAGGCATGGTAGCAGTCCTGGTTGCACTGACTATGGCAGTTGCAGCTAAAACTTTTTTAGGGTGAGATAGATGGCAAGAACACGAACACAGATCAGACAGCTTACAGTACAGCAGCTCGGGTTGCCATTCATTGAAGGTACATCAGGGACAGGTACAGTCACCACACTGGTTGACACACCTGACCTGTCACAATTTCGTGACGATGCTCTCATTGGTAGCTGGATATATATCAGCGATGGCAGTCCAAACTTTCGTGACCTGCAAATCACAGACAGTGCACAGAGTACAGGCACGCTCACCTTCATACCAGAACTATCAGCAGTAACAACTGCTCGGACGTATGAGGTACTGCCATTCAGCTCAACTGCCATACATCAATCCATCGACACCAGCCTAACCCAGCTCTATGACATGGGCCTGCTGGTTCGCGAGTTCACCTTCCGGGGAATCGTAGTAGGCAGCCCACTCTACAATGCTAACTTTGAACTGTGGAGCACCACGACCACAGTAGATGGCTGGGGTGGCGAAGGCGCTGGTGTCACTCAGACACGGACACGCAACGACGCCAACATCGCAGGCAGTGAAACCAGTATGGGACTGGTATCAAACTCAGGTAGCGAAGGCAGACTGACTCTCTCTGATCCCTGGCGACGATTCGTATGGGACATGAAAGGCCACACAGTTAAGTTCTACTGCTGGGTGAAGAGCAGCAACAGCAACCATGCACGGATAGGCATCAGTAATGGAAGTACCATCACCTACTCAGACTACCACTCTGGAGACGGAGACTGGAACCTTCTTGAGGTGGAGTATGAATCCGCGTTGTCTGATACATCTCTGTTTCCCTGCCTGGTGGTGGCAGACACTAACACCTCTTACTTCTCTGACTGTTGGATGCAGGGAGGAGACAGCATTACTGAGTACCCCTGGCCCATACCTCTAGCACCTGATGGCCCAAGCAGTATGGCAATGGTAGGACAGGGTGTTAATACCAGTGATGCAGTTGGGAACATGCGACAACTTGGAGTACGCCGTACTGTCAACGATTGGACATATGTCCTTGACCACACGTACTCTTTCCCATCAGCAACCAGCTTACAACGTGGTATTCTTGTCCTTCCATCCGGACTACCTACTGGAGAGCGCATGCTCATGCAGTGTGTCGGCCCTTTTACACTGCCAACCAGTGACAGTGAGTCAGTAGAAGTTACACTGCCCGAGTCTCTCATGCTAGCCAAGATGGCTGCAAGGTCGCTGCTTGAGCGAAGACTGCTGCAGCTCCCCTTGAGCACGCGGCGCGTATACGAAGAGATGATGCAGAGACTCGCAGGGGATGTAGGTGCTCTAGCAAGTGGACACGGTCAAAGCAGTGATGTAGTTAGCTTCGGCCCGGCGATGCGCTAATGTCAGTTATCGCAGGTGGCAGCCATGATATCAAGCTGGCAAGTGACGCAACTGCTAGCCCTACAACAGAAGTTGAACTCATCCTTGCTAAGGATGACGAGGGTAACAAGCGGTGGCGTGAGCTACGGGCAGCCCCGTTCCCTCCCAGGCAGTCACAAGGCCCACTGCAATGGACGCATAAGGATAGCCGCGTCGACCATGTAAAAGCACAGTCTGACTGGAGTGCGGGTGGTCTACAGCTCCACTATATGGAGGGGGACTCCAACCGCTACAGTCAAGCTGATGGTTGTGACGCACGGTGGGGGCCAGTCACGCTGGGCATGAAGAAAGTACCCGCTGACTTCCTACTCCGTAATGGTGGGGCTGAGCTAGGTGCCACTACAGGCTGGACTGCAAGCGCAGGTGTTACACTCTCTGCCTCCACAAGCAGTCCACGGTCTGGAAGCTACGTGCTCAGCAGTGTGGGCGGTGACGCTGTCTCCCTCTTCAAGCAGACACTAGGCAACCCTACAGTCTGGAGAAGCAGAGGCTTTAAGGTTGTTGCCTGGATCAAGCGTACAGGAGGCAGCTCTTATGGTGCCAGGATAAAGGTGTCTGAGACAGGTGGGAGTCCGACCACTGCAGTCCAGAGCACAGCTATCACAGCAAGTAGCTACACTAGGACAGTCACTGCAGAGTTTGTACCTAATGCAAGCTCCTCTGCTATCACCATTGAGATCGAAGCCACAGGTGACCCAGACGGGCATACATTCTTTATCGATGACATATCTATCATCCCTACAAACAATGTAGTGTGGAAAGGCACAGCTCAATGTGCCAGTAACCTATATGCGGCCTGTGGTCGCGTTGTCCTGCAGTGGGACGAAACTAACGATGTATGGAATGCAGTCTATGTGCATGCAACACAAGAAACGACTGACATAATTGAGTTCAATGGTAATGTATTCGTTGCCTTTGGAGGTGGCGCAGCCTTCATCTATGGTACAGGCACAAGCTGGACAGTCAGCACGACCAGTGACCCTGGACTAGAGGCCACCTACTTCACAGTCAGCAGGAATGTATTCTGGAAGAGCGGCCCTACCTCAGGTAACAACACTAACTACAGTGTCTACAGCAGTACCGATCCTACAAATGGTGGTGCCTCCTGGTCAAGTGCCTACACCGTAGGAAGCAGTGACCGCTCCATCACCGCCTTGCACAGCATTGGGGACACCCTGATGGTTGCCAAAGAGGACGGACTATTCATTTACCAACGGACATACAACGACGGAGCCAATGCAGATGTTTTTAAAAATGTAACCACTGAGTTTACAAACATGCCTAGCACGGAGAACTTCGCACGAGGTACAGAGTGGCAAGGTAATCTCTACCTGGGTGCTAGTCTGCAATCCTTCTTTGTTATTGAGGGTGCGACGGGTAACTACATAGATCTGTCGGGGTTGTTTTTCCACCCTGAAGTAGATACAATGGGTGGTAGACCTTGGGCTATGGCAGGTGATCCAGCTCAGCTCTGGTTGCTGGTGAACACTCCCACTGCGGACACCAGCACCTCCAAGACTGTCTGGTTGATGAGCCTGCGATCCCCTGGTGAATGGAAGCTACACCCCATACAGACTGTAGAGATGGGCGACATTAACGATCTCGCAGTCAATAATGGCTACGTGTATGCAATGGGTCGTCTTTATGATGGCACTGAGTATGTAAACAGTAGCTATAGGTGGACACTACCTGCGGATAACGTGGCCCCCGCCTTTGCGAGCAGCCCGGTCATTAACACGACAGGTACGTTCACACCCCCGCAGTTTGGCTTTGAGCTACCTGAGACACAGAAGGCACAGCTTGCTATGACTTTCATCGTGTCAGACACGGATGCTGAGCATACCATAGCAGTGAAGTTTGGGTTAGATGGGGCGGCGCCTAACACCACCACCTTGGGGACTATCAACAGTGCGAGCCGGGTGCAGACCCTCTACTTTAATGGCATCACCACACCCGAGAGCAACGCGATCAGCCATCTGCTGCAGCCTGAGCTCACCTTTACCACTGATGACACCGTGTCCCCCAAACTTCATGCGATGGCACTGCACTCAGCTATCAGGCCAGCCAGGTTCCGTGTCTGGGAGTGTCACGTTGAGGTGGGTGATGGTCTGCTGCTCAACAACGGTAACACAGAGCCAGTCTCTAAAGCCTCAGTGCTCAGCAAGCTAGACACGCTGGAGACACAAGTATACCCGATCGCATTTGAGCATGATATAGATCAAGACGGAGTGGCGACCGAGATACGTGTTCACGTACTAGATATAGGGAAGGAACCTGAGGTTGGTGGTGGTCAGGTCCGAGAGGGTGTGGAAGTGTGGAGACTGATACTACAGGAAGCTGACGTTAGCTAGCCTGACCTTTAACTAGGTGCACATTCACAGTGCGGTGGTCAGCGTCACCCTTCTTTGCAATACGACGTATGATATCTGCAGGGAACCGTTTGGATGAGCGCTTGAACCCCCACTGATACGCCAGGTCAGGGTCATCATGCAGGGCAGCACGGATGTAGGCTACCTGATCGTCCTCCAGCTCACCCGCCCACCCTGGTTCTAGCAATCTATAGTCCCTGATATTTTTTTTGTTTAATTTTTTGAGGGACTGGCCTAAGTCTGCCCACTCGTCCTCCAATGGAGGGAGCTCCCCTGGATGTGCATCGATACCCTTGTCGTTTCGGTAGTACATAATTAAATCTTTCTCATCAGCCGGTCGATTACTATTGTCATTAGTATCATGGATACACTCAGCCCGATTGCGTACAAAGCCCACACCGGGACTGGCATAAATCTCCCCATAGTTAGCAAGCATACATCCTCCAACCCATGTATTAAACCTATTGAGCCTGCAAGTGTGAATAGTCTTTTCAAATTATCCGCCAGTCATTAGGCAAGTCATCATCCTCTTCGACCTCATGACTACACGCAGTTTCTACGGTGCCCCAGTCATTTTGTCTAAAACCTATGCACCAGTCTTGTACTTGACTAGGATGACTGTCATGATGAACAATATGGTGACGACTAATAGCATGTCCTACCTCGTCTGGAATTTTTTGACTTGAGAATCGACCATCCACCCGCATAGTACATGACCAGATAAACTCGTCTGCCCAGTCATCGTATACAACAGGGCAGTCGTCGCTTACTAGCCATGTCATTACAGATTTCATCGATGGATATTTGCAATGTAGGGTAGCAAGCGCCAGTACGCCTCGGTGAGAACCTTCACATCAATCTCACAGTGATTCACAATGTACTTCAGAGCCTTCTTGTCGCCACGGGTAGCCGCCTTCCATATGTCCCAGTCAAGAGAGGTCTTCTCATTCTCTAGACCCAGGAACTGCTGGACACTGGCGAGTCTTCGGCTACCGATCCTATTGGAGCTACTACCTGCGTAGTACATGGCATCAATGTGGAACTGTGGACGAACAGGCCGCTCCTTGTGAAAGAGCAGTCTCGCATTGAGGAACGGGACGTCAAACATCTTACCGTTCCAGGTTACTATAGCGTTGTACTTCTCGACCTCGTCGCGAAGGCTAATAGCCAGCGATTTATCTGGGTTCGGGTCACCAACATGTGTGTCCTCAACCACAAAGGAATATGGTTTATTTGGAGAATCGTGATGATTCTTATAGTACCCTGGGGGCACAATCTCATGAAAGCTAGCGCATAATAGCGTCCCCATGTTGGCCCGTAAGTCTGTAGTCTCAATGTCAAATGATGCAATTCTCATTAGTCCTCTATCTCGTCCTCTATTTCAGGCTCCTCATCCTCTGGCCCACACGTACACTTGCCGTCTACACAACATGTCGCAGGCTCCTCACTCTCCTTCTCCATCTTCAATTCGTTCAGTCCAATCTGCATCTTCTCTTTCAAGTTGTTCGTCCTCCGTTAAGATATAGTTTCGTTCCGCACACTGTAGGCATATCCAACAGTTGTCTACTGCATCGTAGTATTGTAAGCCATGGCATCGATCGCACGATCGGTACTTAGGCTGCAGCAGATGGAACATAATATGGTTCGACGTTTCCCCAAGTAGTACCTACGTTAAATCCAACTGGCAAGGGTGTTGGTATGATCCCTTGAAAGGAAGTATAACAGAGGTCAGCTACTTCGTCAACGTCGTCGGGTGCCAGCTCAAGTATGATCTCATCATGAACTGTCAGCCATATCTTGCAGGATGAGGGCATGTTGTCCCACACCCGGCGTAGCACAATCTTCATGATGGTGGCGGCTGGCCCTTGGATGGTGAAATTGAAGGCTTCTCGCATCGCAGCTTGTCTATCTTCCGGAAAACTGCTGCCCATTTTAGTGAAGTCTCGTAAGCGTCCAAGGCAATCTCTGAGTCTATATTGATATCGTGCTTGTTCCAATATAGACTCTCGATAAATATCAACAGCGGGGTATCGCTGATGTAGGCGGCGGGCTCCTGTTCGTGCTGTTGCAAGGGTCAAATCTCCTGTACCGAACGAGCGGTCAATCTCTAGTAGCTTAGTAAAGTCTGCGCCGTACACCCAGGCAAGAAAGAACGTCTTGCTAACGAACCATTCTTGTGGGTTGCCCAGCTTAGTAATGTCACGACCATATAATTCCTTGCCAATAAACGCGTAGATGGAATGACCACTGTCAAAGTCTGCCTGCATTCGCTCGTCACCAGCTACATAGCTGAGGATGCGCGGCTCTTCTTGGGATGCGTCACAGCACAGGAGTACCTTACCTGGCTCTGCTATCAGGCAACTACGCATGGCGGCGATGACCTCAGGGTCACCACGGTTAGGTATCTGTTGGAGAGAAGGGCCACTGTAACTGATGCGCCCTGTGGCAGGAGCCTCACCACCCTTAGCCTTGCCCTCTTCGTAACCACCACACTGCTGGACGCTAGGGTGCAGGCGTCCATCAGTACCACGTAGCTCTAGGAAATTCCGAAGATAGCTTTGGCGCTTACCCGCCCGGCGATAATCAAGAAGAGAATCAACGAGTCCTGGGTTCCACTCCCGGACTGATAGTAACTTATCGTCATCGACAACAAAGTGTCCCTTGGATGGCGTCCTCTCCTGCAGAGGGGCACCCAACTTCTCCAGAGACAGGGCCACCTGCTCTGTGCTGTTGAGGTTATCCACCTGCAGCCCCTGACTATGTAGGTCTGCCGCCACCTGCTCACGGTACGCTTCATGCTCGTCGTAAATTTTTATAGTCTGCGCCTCATCAACGAGCTGACCATTCAATTCCATGTCAACAATGACAGGAACCAGCGGCATTTCTACATCACGGAAGAGAGGGATCAGACCCTCCTTCTCTAGCTGAGGCATGAACCTCTCATCCAGACGGCGAGCATTGTCTGCGTCAGCGGCGGCATAGGGTGCCACCTCTGCAGGTGGTATGTCCGACATGTCACGGCCCTGAGTTACTTCAGCATAGGTGATGGGATTAATGCCAAGCACCTGTCGCGTCAATGTCTTCAACGATGTATCAGGATACTGAAGCAGGTACGCTTCGATCTTGGTACACCTGAAGTTGTTCATCGTCACACCAAGCTGTAGCATGCGAGCATACTCAAACTTACTGTTGTGTGCAACGACTGTCACCTGGGGAGACTCAAGAGCGTACACTACCTGTGGATCAAGAGGTTGTTCGGGCACATAAATAGCTACCAACGGTTGGCTAGATAAACTGTACCCGACAATCTCTGCCTGCTCTGCCGCGAACCACTTGCGCCTCATCGGAGAGGTTGTCTCTAAGTCAAAACCAATGGTACTACTAGACCAGGCAGTCTCCGCCGCATCCTCACTACGAGCCAGGCTGTAGTTAGTCTCAACTAGATCGGGTCGTTCTCCCCTGAGGTATCGACCCAGACGATCGAAGTCATACTTCATGACAACTGCCAGCGACGGATTGTGCATGCTTGCCGCTGGAGAGTACATGGGCATAATATTGTAGGCTTCTCCCCACTCTATCATACCATGATCCTTACTTATACTGCAAGAGGGCAGGAAGAATTGGCATGCCTCAGCACCGAGAGGTACGATCAACTCAATCTCAAAATGTTCAATCAACCACTCGATGCGAGGCCGCGCCGCATCCATCTCAGTCTTGTAGGGTTTCTTCTGCCCCTTAGGAAAATGTTGAAGGAGGATGTTATCTATGTGAACGTCCTGCCTTGTTAACCCTGCAACCTCAAGCAGTGCAAGTAGGCGCTGCTCCTCACGCTGCCAGATAGGGGTCAAGTTGAGCACTAGGATATTCATTTCTGGCCTAGCAACATCGCCTGAGCGATCCGTTCAATCGATGGATGAAGTCCCATCCAGATACCATGAGAGAAGTCACGGTCTTGAGACTCATTGGCGGCAACCATTTCGATGGCACCATTGACACCAGTGGACTCAAAGAATGCGTGAAGCAACTCGTGCACCACAGTAACTGGCAAGGACTGCCAGACGTCAAGCTTCATACTCCAGTCAGCCTCTGCGTTTAATAAGATTACAGCAGACATGTCCACCGCTGAGGCATGACAGCATCCAAGAGGGACAATAGCTCCAGCAACGTTGGACATGTGAGCATCCCTTGTAAGCGACTTAGAATCAGTAGCTCTAATAACAATGTCCCACTTCTCTAGTCCAAGTCGTGGACTCCACTCCTTGACGATCTTCTTTGCCCGGCTCTCGATGGTTGTAATTTTCATTAGATCGCATCCACTAAACTACTTCCCTCTGACTTCTCGCGCAGGTTGAAAAGCATAGTACGCTTGCGTCCCAGTGCTTCAAATTGTATACGCCACTCATCACCTGACATCATGTAGTGCAGGTTATTCACCAGGTCTCGCCTGATCTTAGGTGTGGATAGTACCACCGCGCTGTCACTACTACGAACAGGCTCAACCATTCTTGGCTCTTGTGTCTCAGGGTCAAGCTCTACAATGACACTGTTGAGTATCGCACCAGGCTCTGCCTGCATGAGTGCTGGCCCAAGTCTGACCCACCTGTCTCCCCGTTTAAATTCAACAGCAGCAAATCCAAAGCCTGCAATGTCCTGACCACGACCAGATGATGCACGACGATGAGTCGCGGGGTCAACTATGTCCATGACTAGACGCTTCATTCGATGACGGTCAGGCAGGGGGTTGTCGGTATCACTGCGTCGAACAAGTCGTGACAGTTCGGGCATGAACTCTACCCACCCATCGAGTAGGGGGCCAACGTATAAAGTTTTCGGATCAATCTTGCCAGGGTTACCCTTAACTTCCTTCTCAGTCTCCGTGGCTTCAACTGCATCTATTGCTCCTATTCTTGGGGCGTAGTCTTCCCAAATTGATTCAACTATTATTGAATGTAATCCTCGTACCATTTACAGTCCTCCAATATCAGGCCAACGTGTTGGCGGGTCAGGTGGACGGGGTAGCGATGCTATAAGAAGTATAAACACTACAAGCACTACTACCCCGAACACCCACATGTTAGCTACCCTTCTCGTCGTTCAAGAAGTCCAGTGCCTGACCTGCGTGTGTGCACTCACACGACGCAGACTTGTCACCAGTCTTAACAAACTTAAAGTTGGGGCCATTGTCTGTGTTGCTAGCCTTCACATAGATCTGTTGTCCAGTGAGGGCTTCACCTAGGTCTGCCATTGCATTGGTCGCGGCAAGTAGGGTCTGCTGGTCTTCCTCATTGTTATCAATGGGAAGCTGACCCCAGGCTTGCATGACCTCTGCGTTATCAGTCAGACCACGAGCTATGTCTCCAATCTGCCTGACTAGGTAGCTACGAGCGCCTTTACGACGATCTTCAATCGGTCGGGTGCGGTCACCATTGCTACTAGCGAAGTACCCTTGGAAGGAGTTCATCTTTTGATCCTTGTGCGGGCCACAGATGATCTTCATTTCCATTCGGAACCGGGGTGTCTCGCCTTGATCCTGAACGCCAGTGTTGTCGTCGAAGACAACGTGATGGGTACCAACCGGAGCTTCGTAGCTACTGACTCCGTACTGCTTCTCCATCTCAGCGATCTGATCTAATACTTGCCTGCTAGGGGCTGTAGTCATTTACTGACTCCTTCTTTTTCTTTTTCTTGTATTGGTTTGCTTGCATGATCTAGTACCTGTTTCACCTGATCAAACGATACGTTGTCCAAGTGATGAGGCAGTGGTTTCTTCCACCTGTGAGACAACCCATTCTTGATGAAGAAGTCTCCGTCCTGCACTAAGTGCATCCGGTGGATGGCACCGTTGATACTGTCCTCTGACTCAAGGTAGAAGCACCAGTCGTGGTAGCTAGGTAAGTTGTACCTCATCCAACCATCCATTTGTGGGAAGTACCTGCTATTGACAAAGTCAGGGTCAGCACCTGTAGTTTCGCCGGTTCGCCTGTCGGTCACCCCCTTCTTAAGTTGTGCCACTCGGGCAGTAGTGATTATATCACAGCCGAGCACTGCAGAGTCAAGGATCTGCGTCACTGCAGTCATGATAGTCTTGCGATACCTCCACTCGCTCCACTTATCATTCTCCAATGGCTGCATATCATGGACGTACCCGATGAGAATATCTAACTCGGTATACCCATCGAAGAAGATTACATCAGCAACCTGACCTTTAGCCGCCGCTACCTGCAAGCCCTTGAGGAACTCTATTACCCCAGTGATGCAGGCATGTGGCTGAAGTACGTCCACGTTGAACCGCTTGATGTTGGCCTCAGGAACATGAAGGTTAGGGTTTCTCTCCTGTCCTATCTGAATCCAAAGACCTTTGGGAGCTAGCAATTCATCCGTTGCGTGATCAACGATGGCACTGGTGCCAATGTATGACTTGCCCGAACCCCCTTGCCCGTATAGGTTATACCTCTGTGGTGTCATTACTCTCTATCTTCTCCTGTCTGTGTTGACTGACTCGATACTTAGCGTCTATTATATCGGCTATATCACCCCCTGTCAATAGAGTTGTGCAAACTGGATCGTAGATACAAAACTTGCACATCGCGCCTCGATTCATGGGCGTCACACCTATCGTAGATAGCACCGTCATCGCGGCCACCTGCTGACACATGTGATCCCAGATAGCTTCAGCTTGCGCCGGGCCAAGCTCCATCCACCCACTCTCCCCAACCTGTCCCCGCCAACTCAGCACTAGGTACTGGTAGTTGACAGGCAACCCGCGAGGCCACTCCTCAAGGTACTCCGGATCAATCCTGGAAATCATATACAAGAGCGTTGCATAGCCACGCAACTGCATATCATAGTCCGTTAGTGTCCGGAGACGGTTCTTGGCATGGTCAGCAGTGGTCTTGAGCTCCAGGACATGCGCCCCAGTGTCATCGATCCACCACAGGTCAGGTTTACCCGCCAGGTATGGTCGGGTCAGCATCAGATGCTCGGGCGAAGTGACCTCTAGTCTTAGCTCCTGCTCAGCGTGTGGGTTCTTCACCTCCTTTAACCAATCAGGGATGCAGTTGATAGCGGCAGAGACCTTCTCGATCTCATCAGCATCATCAATCCCCTGCTCGTAGGCTTTATCCATTGCCGCATTCAAGACACCATCCCAGTCACCAGAAATCATACCGTGCTCTAGTCCTGAATGGATACTCGTGCCTAACTTGAGAGGCATGGCGGCATCCTTTCGATCCTTGTCACGAAGTCGTCGCTTCCACTTAGCCGACCACTTCTGCGGGCAGTCCGTGAAATCTTTAAGCTCTGTCATCCATACGTCCGGCATGATTCTCCTACAGTTTTCAAAAGTTTTGTACCTTTTGAATCGGCTATATACTTTTTGAATAAAAATTCGGGGTTACGGTTGCGTGTCCCACACTTCATCGGGGGTCTTAAGGTTCCGATAGAACGGATCATCCTTGGGCTTTATCAGCCGGTCTATTAGCTGATTGGTGCGCTCTCGCTCATTCTCTAAGATGACTTCGCACAGCACACACACCTCTTCACCTGTGCAATCCATGATACGCTTACACGCGGCGCAAACACAATTAGCCATTGTGCTTCACCCATGTATGCCCTTGTACGCTCTTGCATTCGCAGGAATACTCCGGTGCAGGAGGCACATCCTGTTGCCAGGGCGTTAGATCTGACGAGCTAGCCACCTTAATATAAATGGGTGCCCCACACTGAGGGCAGGTACTCACCTGCATGTGAGCAATGTCTACGTCTTGTTCCATAACTTCCTCTTCTGATCTAAGATAGTTTTACTCATTCGTTTAACCTCGCGCCACTCGTCATCAGGAGCGCTAAGTGCCTTAATTATATCACCCTCATACTTGTTGTCAAGTAGCATTGCTATCCTGACACCAACACCAGTGAACATTCGACGCAGGGCAGTAGCACAGGGGGATAACTCCACCACATCCTCTGGCCTCTGCCAGTCATCACCTCTAAGGATACTCCTTAAATGAGTGCCCGGTTGCATGATGATACGCAACTCTACAAGAACCTGCGCTGTCTGCCATACATCCCAAGGCAAGATCTGAATGGAGCCGCCCATCGCCTGCCATTTGACCAGATCCGTAAGGCAGGGAGTACTCCACTCCTCACCTGGGAGCAGTAGCAGCCCCCACATGGCAATATCTACTGATGATAACAGATCGCGTGACTGCCTCTGTAGCCTCTGCCTATTCTTACTCGTCTGGAAGTCACCAGCAGTTTTACTCTCTATGCCCACCGTCAGGCCATCGGGGGTCACAAAGAGATAGTCACCAACGGGTAACTGCTTAATAACAAGGCGAGGCCACTCGGAGGGATACAAGCCGCGTTTAACAAATTTGAACATATCGCTCTGTTTGCTATCGACGTAAATTGCATCCGCATCACCCAAGAGTATATCATCATAATAGAAAGAGCCCTCTTGTACACTATACACGTAAATCCTTTATCCACTCGTACTTACTATCCAGGTAGTAGTATTCACTACCATGCCTGATTAATCCAAGTTGCAGCATCTGCTTCATCACCGACTCTGCTGTAGACCAGGCGTGTCCAATAATACCACCAGCCTGATTCGTACTATTGATAGTACCACCTGTAATAAAGTGACGCAACAACCGCAGACGCTCAACCGGGCCAGTAGACAGGACAATCCTCAGGGGCAACGCAAGGTCTTCCATTGCAAGAGTGCGTCTACCGTTAATCAACGCATGCCCACGAGCCAGGTTGTAAAGTGACTGTCTATACCGAGCCGGGCCTTCCAATACAGCAGGGCTGTACTCATACTCAGTCCCGGTAATGACCTTCTCCTTTGCTACTACTGACCGCAGTACAACACCAAGCTCAGCCAGGCGAATGATGTAGTCTAGTATCGGCTCGGGGTCAGCGGCACGATCCCAGTGTAGACCGCCTACCTTGGCACCATTGTCATTCCATATCTTAGCAAGTACTGTGCTTACAACGTCACGACAAGCAGATACCTTGTCTGCATAAGTGCTGACACCTACCATGTCATCACGCTGTTCTGCTAAAGTTTCTTGGTGGACCGGCATATCAAATAACATCAATCGTGGGCCTAGACTGCTCATTACTCTCCATACCTGTCCACCAATGGGGGTGGTAGCCGCGATGAACCCGAAGCGATAGTCCCCATGCTCGCCCCGTCGACCGTGTACACCGCTATGTGAGATATACCCCTGCCCATCAAGGACGCGGGTAAGGATACCGATATTTTCCATCAGGTCATCAACACGCTTGCTAAACATGGGCGACAGGTCAGCCACGAAAACAATCTTATGTTTAATCTGCGGCAACATGTCTACTTTTTTAGCGAGCTCTGATTCACTGGCGGCGGCAAAGTGCGAGATCATTGCTTTAGCAGAGAACGCATCAAGCTTATGCGTGAGTCCGTCTACACTAAAGAAGTCCAGCACTGTGGTCTTTGCAGTTGATGGCGGCCCTACCAAGACAACGGCAGGACATACACTGACGTCATCTAGTAGTAGGGCCGCGCTGCAGGAGAGGCAGGCCGCAACTGCCGGGCTGCATTCCACGAAATTTTCTTCTACGACAGATTTCCAGTCCAACAATTCCTCCGTGTCAATTGAGTATACCACGTCATGTGCACCAATAGCAAACATCTTCGATTTCACTCTGGTCTTTGACAAACCCATTGCCACACTCACGGCAGTCACCAAAGGTAGCACCATTGCCCTCATTCGTGGACTCAATCCACAGTTGACAATCGTCACAGTACCACTCCATGAACTCGTTCATAGATACATTGTAAGAACCACAATGCTCGCACCTGTCCTTGTCATAGTCAAGGAAGGTATATGGATGGTACCGATTACACAAGGTACAGCGGCGTGTCTTCGGGTCGATGGGAACCTTGCACTCATCGCACTCGCGACCAACCGAGGGATGTCGGTAGTCTCGGTCATCGCGCATCTTTCCAACCCATATGTTAGTCAAAATAGTCTGTGTCTCCAATGTATTCAATAGGTACAGTCGCTGTGTCCTTACGGAATATACGTCGTAACCAATGCAGTATCTTCATATCGTCTCCTAAAATTTGGGGATTACCGCTTTCGGTCATACGAATGTATCAGCTTGTCCTAACAATAGCAACCCCCAAGGTGCTTCTCAATTTTGTGACATACTGTGAGTATATATAAATAATGATATTTTTTAAGTCATTAGGTGCCACTGTCACAGTATGGCAGAATTTTGAGAACCCCGCTCTCGTCTACATGGGGTACCGCTGGCGTAGACATGCCATGGCCCCCTCCGGGCGCGGCGCTTTCAGCGCACTACCCGGCGCTACTGGCACACTCCTGGCCCGGCTCTGGGGTTGAGGTTGGCCGCTGTGGTTGCTACCCTAGGACAAGCAAACTCAAAGGAGGAACGAGATGCCTAAGTACAACTGGGCAACAGGCCCAAATGAACATACGCCATTCGTTATAAGGAAAACCCGGTACACAAGGAGAGGCCGGGGGAGAGCGGTCTGCTTCCACTGTCGAGCAACGGTGGCAACATACCTGTTTGAAGGGGAAGGCGAAGAACTCTTTGAGAACCACTACGATCAAGATCGGAGCATTGGTTATCACGGGAGAGGTGCAGGCCGCGCCCAGGGCGGTGCAAGGCGAATCGGCCCACACCGGGAACTAGAGCTTTGCGTCGGCTCCGACTACCCACCGATACCGCTGGCATATAAATTTGAGGACGGGTCACCATTGCCCTATTTCTAGGGGTTGACGTAGGGTTGCGCATCCCTATAATGAGTCATACCGCTGTCGTCTAGAAGTAAGCCAGCCGCAAGGTAGACCGAAAAGTCAGGACACCCGGCTCTCAACCGGGAAACGTGGATGCAAAAGCCACCAGCGGCACCAAATCTTACAAAGGAGGTTAAGCCATGCAAGTAAAGTTCATCAGACCCAAGTCCGGGAACCACGGTCGGCGCAGTGTCAAGCGCACCATGAAGGTCATCCCGACGGTCGGCTCCACTGTGAAATGGACGGATGATAAGTCTTTCACAGTTGACTCGATTGCCTATCATTTGAACGTAACACCGGGACGCACCGCTCCCGGCAAAGCGTCGGCAACCGTAGTCCTGGCCTAGTGAGGGGCAAGGCGTTCAGGTCACATCACCCATAGCCTCTCCGCCTGGACGCCACGCCCTAATTCCTCGCTCTGCCGCTGTAAGTTTTACCTACACTTACGGCGGCAATTCTCTATTAAAAGGGGGAACCGCAATGACCACTGAATGGAGACTTAACCGACTAGCCAAAGCTAGGGCGGCAAAGTTGAATCCACCAAACGCCAAAGCCCTAAGAGCGCAACACGCTATCTGGGAAGCGGCCCGAATCGCTGACCTATATGAGGATGAAAAGGCCAACCCGGCAAACTACTGCGCTAGGGTGGCTCCCATGCCAACCGATGGCGTATGCACACATTGCCAGGCCGTCAACGCTCTCGTCCACAAGAGTGACCACTACGGGTCGTATCTGGCTTGCGTCCATTGTGGGTCGGACTACTTCCCAGACTCGGAGCCAGTCCCGGTTATCAGCTACAAAGGTGGCAGACATACCAACGGCGAAAAGGTGGGCGACCACCACATGACCTATGACGACCAATACCGCAAAACGAGGAGACAAAATGCAAAGGCATAATGACAACCCATTCGGCGAACTAGACTTGGCCCAGGATGGTCCGATTGAAATGGAGCGAACCAACCTTGTGCCATTCGGCTTGTACGAGGCCGTGATTAACTCCAT